>JACLAD010017160.1_pt1 | contig 67745 bp, 67 predicted proteins | sample 8027901 | NCBI WGS metagenome assembly JACLAD01 (sample SAMN15725071, study PRJNA655200) | protist metagenome | isolation source: fluorescence activated cell sorting (FACS) single amplified genomes of... | place: Spain: Blaines Bay Microbial Observatory, Mediterranean Sea | collected 2016-07-05 | reverse complement strand
GAAAAGTACATTCTGGACATCGTTTTTGCCACCCGTTTTCCTGAAAAATACAATCTGGCAGATCTAAAACCGCTTATAAGCTTTGGTGCTTCTCCAAGGGGAAGTATCAACCTTGCCACCGCCGCAAAATGTTATGCATTTATCAAACGCCGCGGATATGTAATTCCTGAAGACGTTAGGGCGGTAGTCCAGGATGTGTTGAGGCACAGGGTGGGAATTACCTACGAAGCCGAAGCCGAAAATGTCACTTCTGAAGATATTATTACTAAGATCGTCAATGAAATTGAAGTCCCTTAATCAATGATCAATTATCGGTTACCAATGATCAGGTTGTTTGGCCATTGCTAATTGTATGTTGTTAATTGTGAATTGAAAAAAATGGATACCAAGGAACTACTCAAGAAAGTCAGAAAAATAGAAATTAAGACCCGCCGCCTGAGTGATCATATTTTTGGCGGGGAATACCATTCTACCTTTAAGGGGAGGGGAATGACTTTTAGCGAAGTACGGCAGTATCAGTTTGGGGATGATGTGCGGAATATTGACTGGAACGTCACCGCGCGCTATAATGAACCATTTGTAAAGGTTTTTGAAGAAGAGCGGGAACTCACCATGATGCTGGTGGTGGATATCTCAGGCTCCGGACTTTTTGGAACGCGCCAAAGCTTTAAGATAGATATTATTACAGAAATTGCCGCAACTTTGGCATTTTCGGCTACCCAGAATAATGATAAGATAGGATTGATCCTGTTTTCTGATACTGTGGAGCTTTATATTCCGCCAAAAAAAGGTCGCTCCCATGTTTTAAGGATCATTCGGGAATTGCTCGAATTTGAACCTAAAAGTGAGAAAACCGATATTTCACAGGCCCTGAAATTTCTTTCCCAGGTGATGAAGAAAAAGGCCATCGTCTTTTTGCTTTCAGATTTTATTGCTGAAGATTACCAGCACACTTTGAAGATTACCAGCGGCAGGCACGACCTTACAGGAATAAGGATCTATGATGCCCGTGAAGAAGCAATCCCGAACCTGGGTATTGTGCAAATGCAGGACGAAGAAACCAACCGAAAAATATGGGTAGATACTTCTTCAAAGTTGGTAAGAAGGAATTATGAGAAGTATTACCGTGAGCGGGTCGATTATTTTAAAGAAAGCTTTAGGAAAAGCGGAGCAGGCAACTTAAGCACCAGAGTGGACGAAAGTTATGTCAAAAAATTACTGGGATATTTTAAAACAAGAGCCTGATTTTTAAGGGCAAAAAGAATAATTGGATTATAAAATGAGAAGTATTAGAAATATGGTACAAAATACAGAGCCTGGGAAGAGGTGGATGTCTACTCCTGTTCTTTTCTGTTTTCTCTTTTCTTTCTTTTCATTTACTGCAAATGCGCAAAGAGTTGAAGCCACAATTGATACGGCTCAAATCAAAATAGGCGAACAAATAACCTATAGTGTTGCTGTGGAGGCCGGTGAAGATGACCTAGTGATTTTTCCTGAGGGACAGACTTTTTCCCCGCTCGAAATGATCGAATCCTACACCGTAGATACTTCAAGAGTAGAGGACAGGCTAAGGTTGTTAAAGGAATATGCGCTTACACAATTTGATTCCGGTTCCTATACGATTCCGCAGCAGCGTGTGCTTATCAATGACCGCAGTTTCACCACAGATTCCATGTTGGTGGAAGTCCGGAATGTTTTAGTGGATACTACAAAACAGAAAATGTATCCCATTAAACCCTCTGTTGCAGTGCCTTCAGATTTTGCTGTTCCCGGCTGGGTATGGTGGCTGCTGGGGTTAATCGTTTTGGCTCTATTGATCTTCTTTTTTTTCCGAAGAAGAAAGAAAAAAAAGGATGCCATTAAGAAATTGCCTCCATACGAACAGGCCATTTTTGAATTGAAACAGCTGGATGATTCTCATTTGCTGGAGAAACGGGAGATCAAGGAATATTATTCCCAACTTTCGGCTGCCGTGAGACGTTATCTTGATGAGGAAATTTTTGACCATGCTATGGAAAGTACGACGGGAGAACTCATCATCTATCTTGAAAATGAAAAACATGCCGGGAACCTCAAGATTGAGGACAGCACTATAGAAAAGTTAAGAAAGATCCTTCAGCGTGCCGACCTTGCAAAATTTGCAAATTCCAAACCCGATGTTATTACCGCTAAGGAAGATCGTTCTAACGTTGAATGGGTGATCAATGACACCAAAGCTTCCATTCCCGAACCTACCGAAGAAGAATTGCTGCAGGACGAGTTATACCGTCAAAAAGTGGCAAAAAGGAAGAAAATAAAAAAAATTATTATAGGTGTTTTCCTTGCCTGTATGGTAGTCGCTGCCTTTACGGCTTATATGGTCACTACCAAAGGTTTTGATTATGTAAAGGACAATTACCTGGGGCATCCCACCAAGGAACTGCTGGAAGGGGAATGGATAAGAAGCGAATATGGTACACCACCAGTGGCCATTACTACCCCAAGAGTTCTGAAAAGAGGAGAAATAGATGTGCCTGAAGAGGTAAAGGAACAAATGGCAGGAAGCGAAACCTTTCTCTCCGGAAGCCTTCTCGGGAACTATTACGTTGCGCTTACCACCGTTCCGGTTGTGGGGCAGCAGTTTAATCTTGAAGCGGGGGTGGAAGGTATTTACGGCTCACTTGAAGCCCGGGGAGCAAAGAATATCCTGATGAAAAAAGAGAATTTTACCACTGTGAATGGTGTAGAAGGAATCAGGATCTATGGAACATTGGATATTGAAAACCCAATCAATGGTGAATTGAGTAGCAATGAATATGCAATATTAAATTTCGCCGAAAATGGCGGTTTTCAGCAAATAACCATCATTTACAGTGAAGATGACACCTATGCCGATGAGATCACGCAGCGAATTATTAATTCGGTTGAACTTTAAAAATACAGGAAATTAATGTTTGAGAATTTCACTTTTGAAGATCCGCAGTTTTTCTGGCTCTTGCTTTTGTTGCCGCTGGCTATTGGATGGTATGTATGGAAGCGTCATCAGCAAACGGCAGAGTTGAAGATCTCGAGCACAAAGGGATTCCAGGGCAGCCCCGGATTTCTGGTTAGGTTAAGGCCGCTCCTGTTTATACTGCGGCTTTTGGTCCTGGCCCTGGTCATCACTGCAATGGCACGGCCCCGCACCGTAGATGTTTCTACTCAAACCAGCTCTACCCGTGGTATTGATATCGCCCTGGCAATAGATGTTTCTGCCAGTATGCTGGCCAGGGATTTTGAACCCTACAGGTTAGCGGCAACTAAAGAGATGGCAGCAGAATTTGTCAAAGGTCGCCCTACAGATCGTTTCGGACTGGTGGTTTATGCCGGGGAAAGCTTTACAAAAACGCCCATTACCAGCGATAAATCTATTGTACTTAATGCCCTTGAAGATGTGGAGTATAACAACGTGCTGGAAAATGGTACTGCTATTGGAATGGGGCTTGCAACTGCCGTAAATCGCCTAAAAGACAGCGAAGCAGAAAGTAAGGTGATCATTTTACTGACAGACGGAGTGAACAATGCAGGTTTTATAGATCCTAAGATTGCGAGTGAACTGGCCGTAGAATTCGGGATAAGAGTATATACCATAGGTGTGGGAAGTAATGGTACTGCATTGTCACCTGTATCAATTCGTCCCGATGGCAGTTTCCAGTATGGAAGAGTGCCGGTGGAAATTGACGAAGAGCTGATGGAGAACATCGCCGAAATGACCGGAGGCCGCTATTTTAGGGCGACAGACAATGACAAACTGAAGGAGATCTATGAGGAAATCGATGAACTTGAGAAAACCGAAATAGAAGAATTCAGGTTTTATAATTATGAGGAGAAGTTTCGACCGCTGGTATTATTGGCAGGGCTCTTGCTATTGGTTGAAATAGTACTGCGAAACACCCTTTTTAGAAGTTTTGTATAAAGAATGGTTGCACCTGCTTAAAGGAAAATTGAAATTGAGATTTAAATGTATCTGTTAGAAGAAAAAATATATTTTTGGTTCCTGCTGGCAATTCCGGTGCTGGTTTTGCTGTTCCTTCTGGTGATCATATGGAAGGAACGAACACAAAAAAGATTCGCCGATTTGGAACTTCTGCAAAAGCTTAGCCCCAATCGCTCCATGTTTAAATCCATCTTAAAAGTCATAGTTCTCTCCCTTGCGATTGCATGCCTTGTGGTGGCATTGGTGAATCCTAAAGTGGGTACAAAACTGGAAACTGTAAAAAGGGAAGGTGTTGACGTGGTTTTTGCCGTGGATGTTTCGAAAAGTATGCTGGCAGAAGATATTGCGCCCAACCGGCTCGAGAAATCAAAGCAGCTGGTCACACAAATCATTAACAATCTTGCGAGCGACCGGGTTGGAATTATAGCCTATGCGGGAAGTGCTTTTCCGCAGTTGCCCATCACTACAGATTATTCGGCGGCTAAGATGTTCCTTCAGGGTATGAACACAGATATGGTTTCCAGCCAGGGAACGGCTATAAACGAAGCCATTGAGCTGGCGACCACCTATTACAATGATGAGGATCAAACCAACAGAGTGCTTTTTATAATCAGTGATGGGGAAGACCATCAGGGTGAGATTGAAAATATGGTAGAAGCGGCAGCCGAGCAGGGTATACAGATCTATACTATTGGCGTGGGAACCACAAAAGGAGGACCCATTCCTGAGAAGAGAAATGGGATTATCCAAAGCTATAAAAAGGACAGAAACGGGGAAACTGTCATTACCCGTCTTGATCAACAAACCCTTCAGGAGATCGCTTCGGAAGCCAATGGAGAATATATAGAAGGAAATGTGACCAGTGAAGTGACTGAAAAAGTGACAGAAATCCTTCAGAATATGGACAAGAAAGAATTTGAGGCAAAACAGGTAGCCGATTATAAATCGCAATTTCAATGGTTTTTGGCACTAGGTTTGTTTTTGCTTATTCTGGATATCTTTTTACTGGAAAGAAAAACTTCCTGGTTACGCAAGCTGAATTTATTCAATGAGAACGCTAAATAGAAGATGAGCATGAAAAATAGCAAAATCATACCAAATTCTTTTCTTCTGAAAATGATGATGATAATGACATTTTTGGGTGTGCAGGAAACAATTTTTGCACAGGAAAATTCAGAAAAAGCCGTGCGTGAAGCAAGAAAATATATGCAGGAGGCCGAAGAGGCGCTTTCTGAAAATGATTTTGCTTCAGCAGAAGCTTATTACAGGCAGGCGATTGCCAAAGATCCTGCAAACGCAGCGGCAAGATATAACCTGGGAAACCTGTACTACAATAAGGAGATAAATCATGAGGCCGTGGAAAGACATTCGCAGGCTGCGGAAGTGACGCCTCAAAAAGAAATAAAACACAGCTCTTTTCATAACCAGGGGAATGCTTTTATGAAGCAGAAAAAGTACCAGGAGGCAGTAGAAGCATATAAAAATGCGCTTCGAAGCAATCCTAATGACGATGAAACCCGTTATAATTTAGCATTGGCTAAAAAGATGCTCGAGGAAGAGCAAAAGAATGGCGGCGGCGGTGACGATAATAAAGAACAAAACCAGGATCAGAAAAACCAGGACCAGCAAGACGACAAGAATAAAGAAGGAGATCAGGGCGAAAAAGAGCAGAGTGAGGATGGTGAGCCACAGCAAAATAAAGAAGGTGGTGACCAGAATGAACAAAAGCAAAAAGAAGGAGAAGACCAGAAAGGTGATAAGGGAGATCCTAAAGACGATCAAAAACAAGATAAGCAACAGGATCAAAAAGGTGAGAATGGAGAAAAGCAGCCTCAACAACAGCAACCTGTGCCGGGACAACTTTCGCCTCAACAGGTAAAGAACCTCCTGGAAGCCATGGGTAATGAAGAGAAAAAGGTTCAGGATAAAATAAATGCCGAAAAAGCAAAAGGAGCGAAAACCACCTCTGAGAAAGACTGGTAAAAGTAAATCCTAAACCCAAAACAGGGAGCAGAAGCATGAAGATCAAGTATTTATTTACAGCACTTTTTTTAGTAATTTCAAACCTAGCAATGGCCCAGGTAAAGTTTGAGGCCTCTGCGAGTAAAACTACTTTGGGCGTAAATGAACGTTTGCGTGTTGATTTTGAAATGAACCAGGACGGTGATAATTTCCGGCCGCCGCAGTTCAACAATTTTACGGTTGTGGGCGGGCCCAACCAGTCTGTGAGCAACAGCTGGATCAACGGGAAGCGAAGTTACTCTAAAACCTACAGCTATTTTCTCGCTCCACAAGGACGTGGTACTTTTACCATTGGGCAGGCAGAGATCACCATTGACGGCGAAGTATACAAGACAGTACCTATTGAAGTGGAGGTAACTGCCGCGGTAGATCAACCTACAGGTGGAAATGACGCTGAATCTATTGCGGCTGAAAACCTTCACCTTGTTGCTGAAATCTCCAATACCAATCCTTACCTTAATGAGGCGATCACTGTGGTTTATAAACTATATGTGAGTCCGCGCACGAGTGTAAGCAACTGGCGCCAAATTGACAATCCCACCTATAGTGATTTTTGGAGTCAGGATATCAATATCAGGGAATTTCAGGTAAAAAATGGGGAATATAGAGGTGAGCCGTATCGTTATGTAGAACTTAAAAAGACAGTTCTATACCCTCAAAAAACGGGTGAATTAAATCTTGAGCCATTAACCCTTTCAGTTTCTGTTGATGTACCTTCGCAACGCAGGGATATTTTTGGAGGAAGAATTTTTACGACGGTAGACAAAACAGTTGCCGCCGGTAATAGAACAATTAATGTGAAGCCCCTTCCTGCTGCAGGCCGTCCGGCAGATTTTACCGGTGCTGTGGGTGAAAATCTCACTTTTAGCGTTAGTGCAGATAAATCATCTTTGGCTGCCACTGAGTCTTTGGAAGCAAAAGTGCGGGTGAGCGGTAAAGGAAACCTGAAGCTGTTTAATTTGCCAGATCTTGGTGTTCCTGCTTCTATGGAAATCTATGAGCCGGAGTATGCTGAAAACGTGAAGGTGACGCTCAATGGAATGCAAGGGAGTATCGAAAATACTTATACGCTGGTTCCACAGAGCAAAGGAAAATATCCTATTCCCGAAATGTCATTTTCTTATTTTGATCTTGACAGTGAGACATATAAAACCCTTACTTCCGAAGAGATTTTAATTGATGTCGCAACGGGGCCTGCTGTAGCTGCTTCCCCTTCACAAGGCAATGTTACCTCAAATAAACAAGCGGTAGCTGCCGCTGCAAATCAATTTAGATACATAAAATTAAATGCTTCTTTAAGGCCCATAGGTGAGGGAGCGTTCCTGGGTTCACCGCTATTCTGGGCCTTGTTTGTTTCACCTCTATTGTTGATTCCGTTGGTGTTGCTCTTCGGGAAAAAACGAGAAGCAAGGGCCAATGACGTACGCGGGAACAAGATTAGAAAAGCCGATAAACTGGCCCGTAAATACCTTTCCGCAGCGAAAATGAATCTGGGACAGGAAAAAGAGTTCTATGTATCCCTGGAGAAAGCCCTGCATAATTATTTAAAAGCAAAACTTCATATCCAGACTACCGAGATGAGCAAGGAACGAATTTCAGGTTTGCTGCAGGAAAAAGGAATTTCTCCTGAAACAGCCGACAAGTTCAATAGCCTTCTTACAAGCTGTGAGATTGCAAGATATACACCTACCTCAAATGTTGCCATGAAGCAGGATTATGAGAAAGCAGTAGAAGTAATTTCTGAAATTGATAAACAACTGTAGTTATGAAAAAACTTTTTTATTTGTTGTTCTTTTTTCAGGTGGTTGTAAACGCTCAGGAATCTGCCCTTTTTGAAGAAGCAAATGCTGCCTATGCCGAAGGGAATTATGAACAGGCGATCGAAAAATATAACAGCATCCTGGAAGATGGACAAACAGATGTGGCGGTACATTACAACCTTGCCAATGCACATTACAAGTTAAATCATATCGCACCCAGTATTTATCATTATGAAAAGGCGCTGCAGCTGGCCCCCAATGATGAAGATGTGCGAAATAATATTGTTTTTGCGCAAAATATGGCGATAGACGCTATTGAAGAAACTCCGCAATCACAATTTTCCGGTTGGATAGAGACAGGTTATACGTTGTTTAGTATTAGCGGCTGGGGATGGACCGCCGTTACTTTTATTATTTTGTTTGCGGCATTTTTTCTGGTTTACTATTTCAGTTCAAAACCCGTGTTAAAAAGGGCATTTTTCATCGCTGCTGTATTCTTTTTTGTTTTAGCAGTTGGCTCAGTCTTCATGGGTTATTCGCGACAGAATTTTGAAGAAAGTCAGCAGTTTGCCATCATATTTTCTGAAGAGGCTGAGGTGCTGAGTGAGCCCACTCGTCGTGGCGCTGAAGTTTTTGTGCTGCATGAGGGAACTAAGGTAGAAGTTGTGGAAGATTTCCAGGAGTGGTCTAAAATTGAACTCGCTAATGGAAACCAGGGCTGGATCATGCAATCTGCTTTCCGCCGATTGTAAAAATTAATAATGAGTTAACGTAGCTCATTTTGTATTTAGCATTTAAATAGTATTTTTGCATTTGTGAAGAAAATCGCTTACATCTTAACTTTTCTATTCATGGCATTTGTTGCAGGTCCTACTGTTGTGACCTTGATAGATGAAGATGTGGATGTGTCATTCGCATTTACAGCCAATGAAGAAGAGAATTCTTCTAAAAATCTTCTTTCTATGGAATATACCATAGAAGAACACCATTCTAATTACGAAAGCATCTTATTCCTTCAACAACAGGAAACCAACGGGTTTTCATATAAAGAAGGCTCTCACCAGGTCTTCCTGGATGTACTTTCGCCCCCGCCTAAAACTGTATAATACTTTTCATCTAAGAGCGTAGCTTAAGATTTTATGTGCACTTTTTTATGTGTGCCTGATCAATTATGGTCGTGCTTTTAAGGTGTCTTTTCAGATTGTGATTTGGAGATCAGGGTTCTTGTTCTTCTATTCTTTCTTTTCAGCTTATTTTTTCAATCAGGTAATTTGCATTTCTGCTTTTTGCCTAAATAAAAGTATTATATATGTTTAAAAATCTTAAAAGTGATCTGCCTGCGAGTATCGTAGTGTTTTTTGTAGCCCTTCCTTTATGTCTTGGTATTGCCCTGGCCAGTGGGGCGCCATTATTTTCCGGTTTGATCGCGGGTATTGTAGGTGGTATAGTGGTGGGAGCTCTTAGTGGTTCCAACGTAGGGGTGAGTGGTCCCGCAGCGGGACTTGCCGCTATTGTACTTGCCGCTATCGCCAGTTTGGGAAGTTACCAGGATTTTCTCTTGGCCGTTGTCCTGGCAGGTGCTATCCAAATTTTATTTGGAGTTCTTAAAGCAGGAATTATTGGCTATTATTTTCCTTCCTCGGTGATCAAAGGAATGTTGACCGGAATCGGGATTATTATTATTATAAAGCAAATTCCTCATTTCTTTGGATACGACGGGAATCTTGGAGACATTTATTCTCTTGACGGTTTTTGGAATGCCTTCAGTAATATAAGTCTGGGTGCTACATTAATTGCCCTTATAGGTTTGGGAATTCTTGTTCTATGGGATAAAGTGCTTACCAAGAAGAACAAGATCTTTAGATTGGTTCAGGGACCACTTGTGGCGGTAGTACTGGGAATTGTCTTTTACCTGGTAACACGCGATTCTGAAATGTTGGCAATTAGTGATAAGTTCCTCGTAAACGTGCCGGTGCCGGATAGTTTTGACTCCTTCATTGGGCAATTTACCTTTCCTTCTTTCAGCATGATTGGTAGTACAGAAATATGGGTTACCGCTTTTACGATCGCACTGGTTGCCAGTCTTGAAACACTGCTGTGCGTGGAAGCTACAGATAAGTTGGATCCTCATAAGAGAACGACCCCTACTAACAGGGAATTGTTTGCTCAGGGAACCGGGAACCTGGTTTCTGGTCTAATTGGAGGTTTACCTATTACTCAGGTTATCGTAAGAAGTTCTGCAAATATCCAGTCTGGAGGGCAAACGAAACTATCGGCTATTATTCACGGATTTCTACTTTTGATCTCGGTAATCATTATTCCAACTGTATTAAATTTCATTCCGTTATCTGTGCTTGCGGCAGTTCTGTTCCTGGTAGGTTATAAACTGGCCAAACCACAACTCTTCATTCAGATGTATAAAGCTGGCTGGAAACAATATGCGCCATTTTTTATTACGGTAGCCGGTATTGTGTTTGGTGACCTTCTTGTTGGAATAGGCCTTGGACTTTTAGTAGGAATCTGTGTGATCCTTATTAAGAGTTACCAAAATTCTTATTTCCTTCACAAAGAAGATGTTGAAAACGGAAATAAGACAGTCAAAATGACCCTGGCCGAAGAAGTCACTTTTATAAATAAAGGAGCGATCATCAAAGAATTGAACAAGCTGGAAGAAAATTCCTATCTTATCATGGATGTGAGCAGGACTCACTACCTTGATAGTGATATCATTGAAATTTTGGATGATTTCAAGATAAAGGCTGAAGAAAAAAATATTAATATAAAGATCATTTCTGAAAGAGGTACAGTGGAAAATCCTGAAAGCTATCAGCAGTTTTTCCTAAAACCAAAAACAGCTTAGAAAGTAAGCCTGAAAAAACTCTTTTTTAAAACTATTGTAGAATAAAACTTAGATAACATGATTAAAGATATAATAAACAAGGAAAAACAAGATAACCTCACACCAGAGAAAGTACTGGAGGCTTTAATGGCTGGGAACGAAAGATTTACAGGAAATAAAATGCATCAAAGAGATTATTCCAGTCAAATCGATCAAACCAGTGGCGGACAGTGGCCACAGGCCGTGGTTTTGAGTTGTATAGATTCCAGGGTGCCTGTAGAAACGGTATTTGACCAGGGAGTAGGAGATATCTTTGTTGCCCGTGTAGCAGGAAACTTCGAGAACACCGATATTCTTGGAAGTATGGAATATTCCTGTAAAGTAGCGGGAAGCAAGCTTGTTTTTGTTCTTGGCCACGAAGCATGTGGAGCCGTTAAAGCGGCATGTGACGATGTAGAGTTGGGGAATATCACTCATTTGCTTTCCAATATCAAACCCGCTGTAGAGGCTACGGAAACAGATGGCGAAAAGAACTCAAAAAATGATTCTTTTGTCGCTGGTGTTGTAGAGAACAACGTTAAACTTACCATGGAAAGAATCAGGGAGAAAAGCCCCATTCTTAAGGAAATGGAGGAAAGTGGTGAAATTAAAATCGTAGGAGGAGTTTATTCCATCTCCAGTGGAAAAGTAAGCCTTCTATAAGATTTTATTCAGTTTGCTAAAGGACTGAAGAGTCTAGAGAAAAAAATCCGGTGTGGAATTCATAAGATCCCACCGGATTTTTTATTTATAATCTTCTTCTTCTGAAGAAGTTTCAAAAAGTTCCCCTTCTTTTATAGTTTCTATAATGGCCGGCAAGAACAATGGAGCCACCTGTGCAACCGAAGGATAAATAACAGATCCTTCTTTGGTTTCCTCCTCAATTTTTAAAGCTTCACTTCCATTGAGGAACATGAGGAAAATACTTGCCAAAAATGCCATTTTTAACAGTCCAAAGACGCCGCCAAAGAATCGGTTAACAATCCCAAGAGCCAGCATTCCCGCCATTTTTGTAAGGATCTTTCCAATAATTGATATGATCATTACAATTAGAATGAAAGTGAGAGCAAAGGCAAGAATGGATAAATATTTTTCCTCCCAGGTAATAAAAAGATCCAGGAATGCATACATTCTGTAGGAAAAGTGAATAGCACCATAAATTCCTAAAATAAGAGCGACCAAACCGGCCAGTTCTACAAAAAATCCTTTAAAGAAGCCGCGAACCACTCCTAAGAGAAGGAAAATACTTAAAATGATATCCAGTGTATTCATCTTTCCAAATATAGTAAAATCCCCAACTTAGAATTATCTTTGCGGCATGGCAAGAGATGAACAATTGAAAATACGTTGGGAGCAGGTGCAGGAGAAGTTATCCGGGCAGTTTGCAGATGGTGAAAAGCTGGAACTGGATGCTATTATTTACCTTATAGGATTACAGGAGCTGGGGCAGCCGCACAGGAAATTTAAGAAAGATCATAAACTTGACCTTATGCATATTGCAATTTGCCGCCTGCTGGAACCCTATGGGTATTATGAATTTGATTTCTTTGATGAAGATGGATGGCCACATTACAAGATGCTGGAACAACTTCCTGCCCTAAAAGCAGGGGAACAGGCCGTGCTTATGAAAGAAGCCATCGTGCAGTATTTTCTGGAAAACGAGTATATTAATTAAATGATGCTCTCAGAAAGGGTGATGAGGCTGGCCGCCGATGGTGGCCCTGTGTATACCGAAACAGATCTTAGCAGGTTTCCGGTAGAACCTTTCAACACTTTTAGCAACCTGGTGTTTTTGACCATCATTATCTACTTTGCGCTAAAAGTCTATAAAGAGCCTTCAAAACACTATTTTCTGGCTCTTTGTATACCGGTGCTTTTTCTTGGCTTTATTGGAGGAACTGTCTATCATGCTACCCGCAGCAGCCCTCTATGGTTGTATCTGGACTGGGTGCCAATAATTCTTTTATGCATGGCGGCTTCCATTTATTTTATTTTCAGGATGAAAAAATCCATTGTCTATAAAGTAGGTGTCGTAGCGATGGTGGCTTTCGTTTCTATCGGAGTCCGACGTTTAAATGTGCCGGTGTTGTCAAAGGACAGTGTAGGTTATATTGCTACTGCCCTGGCGTTGCTATTACCGCTGTTGTGGTATATGTTTTCCAGCAATTTTAAGAATGCCAAGTATATAGGAGCTTCATTAATAAGCTTCTCCCTTGCGATTTTCTTCAGAATGTTTGACCGTTTTGTAGAAACCGAATTCTTTTTCATGGGTACTCATTGGCTGTGGCACCTGTTTGGCGGTATTGCAGTATTCTTTTTGATGTCTTACATTTTCCGGGATATTGCTTCGGAAAATGAACCATCAAAGGCAGTTGAAAAGGCCCGGGGTTTCTGAATATATACCACTTTATTTTTTTAAATTTGCGGTTTCCGAAAGCAAGGAGTTATGGTAGATAAGATCAACGCACACATTTCTGAAATTGATACTTTCCAGGCAAAAACAATGGACGAAGTAGAAAATTTCCGAATAAAGTATTTAGGCAAAAAGGGCATTTTGAATCAGTATTTTGCTGAATTTAAAAATGTTCCAAATGAGCAGAAAAAAGATTTTGGTCAGGCGGTAAACAGGCTTAAAAATGCGGCTCAGGACAAGGTGAGCGAGCTTAAAGCGCAGCTGGAAAGCACTTCTGAAGAAAAAGGAATCTATGGAGATCTTTCCCGTCCCGGTGAACCTGTTGAAATTGGTGCGCGGCATCCTATCTCTATTGTAAAAAACCAGATCATTGAGATCTTTTCAAACATTGGCTTTAATGTTTCTGAAGGCCCCGAGATAGAAGACGACTGGCACAATTTCACCGCGCTAAACCTTCCGGAATATCACCCTGCGAGGGACATGCAGGATACTTTTTTCATACAGACTAACCCTGATGTACTGCTTAGAACACACACCTCTTCGGTACAGGTGCGGTATATGGAAGAAAATAAGCCGCCAATTCGAACTATTTCTCCCGGAAGAGTGTTCAGAAATGAAGCAATTTCAGCACGTTCTCACTGTATTTTTCACCAGGTAGAAGGATTATATATTGATAAAACCGTGTCGTTTGCAGATTTGAAGCAAACTTTATTGTACTTTACAAAGCAATTATTCGGAAAGTCAAAAATACGTTTACGCCCGTCTTATTTTCCTTTTACAGAACCCAGTGCCGAAGTAGATATTTACTGGGGTCTGGAAACTGAAACAGATTACAGGATCACAAAAGGAACAGGATGGCTGGAGATCATGGGCTGCGGAATGGTAGACCCAAATGTGCTAAAAAACTGCAACATAGATCCTGCCGAGTACTCGGGTTTTGCTTTTGGAATGGGAATAGAACGTATCGCAATGCTGCTTTATCAAATTGGCGACATTAGGATGTTCTATGAAAATGATTTAAGATTCCTTGAACAATTTAAATCTTCAATATGAGAACAGTCGGTCTGGTTATCCTTGCAATCGTTGCGTTTGCAGTGATTATTGTTTTAGTAGCCGTAGAAATCATTGAATTCACCATTGGTCTAATCCTTTTTGTGGCCGCGGCATTGATTCTTTATGCCCTTTACAGGTGGGCCAAAAACAAGCTTGAGCGTTAGTGAAAAAAGACATTCAAATACCTGAGGTTGAGAATATCTACGTTGCAGCCGTTAGGGAATTTAATGAGGAGTTTAGAGCAGACGAATGGAATGTTTACCTCATAAATGACCGGGATACCGAAATTGAAATGGTGCTGATAGTGGCCCGTGGAGAAAGCACCAGGAAAAAAACCTCGGTCATGCGGCACAAGCTGGAAAGATTACCGGCACGTTCGTTCGCAAAGATCGAGTTTATTCAGGATGAGGTGTTGCAGCTGGATAATGAATACCTGCTAACTTTTTTTGCGGAAAATAAGATGTACGAACGCACATTCAGCTTTAAGAAAAACAGCGTTTCCGAATCAAGAGTTGTAGATCTTCCTGTTATTCCGAAGAAAGGGGTACTTGCTAAATAGAGGTTATCTTTTTATCTCTTTTTCATAAAGGGAAATCCATTCTTCCGAAGTCATTTGTGAAGCTAATTCCCCAATAATTTCATATGGGATTTCCTCAATTTTTTCGAACCGGATGCAGCTTTTTCCCAAATCGGGTTTTTTGTTCAGTGTAGTGCGATATGTCTTTGTGAACCATTCCTGAAGTTCTTTGTCTACATACAAACCCATGTGGTAAACTGCAATGTAATTCTTTTGGGATGCAAGGTTCATGAATGGCAGGCCTGCTTTGGGTCGCAGTGGTAACCGTCGGGATAGATCTTATGCGGAACCACATAAGCCAGCATTGCGTTTGCTATTTCTTCATTAAAATCTTCAGAAAGATTCTACAAAATACACATTCTTAGCTTTTTTACAGCTTCTCTCCTGTCCCGTGGCAGGGAATCGAGATACTCTTCAGCAGTGGTGGCGTGAGATTGCATATTTTGGTAATACTAGTCCAGCTTATCGGCAAGCTTTTTAAATACCTTTTTAGGATCTTTTCCCTGATACAAGATACCATAAACAGCATTAATGATGGGGGTTTTGGCTCCTTTTTCCTTGTTGATTTTATAAGCGCTTTCTGTAGCGTAATAACCTTCGGCTACCATGCTCATTTCCATTTGTGCGCTTTTTACGGTGTAACCTTTTCCAATCATGTTTCCGAACATCCGGTTGCGACTAAAGACTGAATAACCGGTAACCAGTAAATCTCCCAGGTAGGCCGAGTCGTTAATATTCCTTTTCATCTTGTGCACCTTCTTGATGAATTTTTTCATTTCCCGAATGGCGTTGCTCATTAAAACGCTCTGGAAATTGTCACCGTATCCAAGTCCGTGGGCGATCCCGGCGGCAATGGCATAAATATTCTTGAGCATGGCGGCATACTCGGTACCAAAAATATCGTCACTTGTTTTGCAGTTGATATAATCGCTTGAGAGGTACAGGGCGAGCAATTTTGCCTTTTCTTCATCTGCGCAGGCAACGGTGAGGTAAGACAGCCTTTCAAGCGCCACTTCCTCGGCATGGCAGGGGCCGGTAAGTACACCAATGTTGTCGTATGGAATGCCATAAGTGATGTGGAAATGCTCTCCTACAATAAGACTGGTTTCAGGGACGATCCCTTTAATGGCCGAAAAGATGACTTTTCCTTCCAGCGGCACCGTGATATTATCCAGTTCCCGCTTAACGAAGGCCGAGGGAATGGCGAAGATCAAAAAATCTGAGTCCTCAATGACTTTATTAATGTCATTGCTTAGGTTGAGCTGCTTCACATCAAATTCAACCGAACTGAGGTAATTGGGATTATGGTCCTGCTTTTTAAGGTGTTCAATAGCATAAACACTGCGCATGTACCAGCTCACTACTTCAACGTTTTCGCACAACATTTTAACAATAGCAGTCGCCCAGCTTCCTCCGCCAATTACGGCAAACTTTGGTGTTTTACTCATAAAATAATTTTCTCTGTTCAAAAATAAGTAAAATATTAGGCTTTCTCTAGCTGAGGGAAGAGTAGCAAAGGAATATTAGAAAAAGCTTAATGCCTGTTTTTAAAACTTTAACATTAATTGTCGTACAAAAGAACACGAAAGCGAAATCCTTTGCGTTAGTAATGTAGAAAGAATGAACTTTTTCCCGAAAGAAAGTTTCCATTTTTTTTGGTTGGTTATTAGTTAGTTAGGGTTGCCTTCAGATTTTACATCTGGAGGCAATTTTTTTATATTTTTGAAAAGTACTTCAAAAATGCCATTTTTGGATAATTAAGTTTGCAACAATCTGCCTTACGAAAGGATTCGGAATAGCTTTTGAAAAAATTGATTTATGGAAATTACAGGTATTTTTCTGGTTATTTTTATGGCGCTAACGGCTATTCTATGGGTGTGGGCTTTAATTGATCTTGTAAAATCACACTTTAAAAACCCAACTTATAAAATCCTGTGGCTTTTGGCAATCCTTTTTTTTCCAGTTGTAGGTTCGATCTTGTACTTTATGCTGAAAAAAGAATTCGTTGATCCCGGAAAGAGGAAGTTTGATCCGGATTTCAGGAGAAAATAAATTCTTCAGAAGGTTTTTTCAGAAGAACCTCTCCATCTACCGGTAAAAGCCCATTTGATCTATATAACGCCATACCTTCTCCGGAAGCAGCGGCCGCACATCTTTTCCTTCCTTAATGGCCTTTCGAATAAAGGTGGAAGAAATCTCTATTTTTGGAGCATCTACCTTAGTGATCTTTGGATGATCAAGAAATTGCGGGTGCGTATCTCCTTCAGAAAAACGGGGATAAACAATGATATTATACCGCTCGAGTATAACCTCATAATTTTTCCATTTATGGAAACTTTTCAGGTTGTCTTCGCCCATGATAAGCGTAAAATCATGTTTTTTGAACTTTTCCTCAAGATGTGCCAAGGTCTTCACCGTGTAATTTGGTTGCGGCAGGCCGAATTCTATGTTGCTGGGCTTGAGCAAAGGATAATCTTCACAAAGGTTCCACACCATATCATACCTGTGATTGTTGTCCAGGAGGCTTTTCTTTTTCTTGTGTGGATTGTGCGGCGTTACCACCAGCCAAATTTCATCAAGACCTGAATATTGCACCAGGTGATTGGCGAGAATGAGATGCCCTATGTGAATAGGGTTGAACGTGCCAAAAAAAAGTCCGATCTTTTTATTCACGTGTTGCCTTCTTTTCTGCTCCCACATATTCTGAAACCAGTGAATAAGCCTCTTCCAGAGCGATGTTCAAATTGTTGTTGATGATAATGTGGTCAAACTGCGGTGCAGTGGCAAGCTCAATAGATGCCTTTGCTACCCGCATGTTGATCTTGTCGTCAGATTCTGTTTTGCGTTTTTTAAGCCTTATTTTAAGCTCTTCGATACTCGGGGGTTTTACAAAGACCGCAAGGGTTTGCTCGGGGTAGATTTGTTTGATATCCAGGCCGCCCACAACATCTATGTCAAAAATGACATTTTTGCCTTCTTTCCAGATTCTGTTGACTTCACTTTTTAATGTTCCGTAGAAGTTATCGCGATAGACTTCTTCCCATTCCAGGAATTCATCGTTCTTGATCTTGTCTTTAAATTCCCGCAGACTCAGGAAATAATAATCTTTTCCGTTGACTTCATTTCCACGTGGTTCCCGGGAAGTTGCTGAAATGGAAAAGTCGAGTTTCAGTTCTTCCTGAGCCAGGAGATACTGTACGATCGTGGTTTTCCCCGAACCTGAAGGCGCGGAAAAGACAATGAGTTTTCCTTCGGCCATTAGAGTACGTTTAGAAGTTGTTCTTTGATCTTTTCCAGCTCATCTTTCATTTGCACCACCAGTTGCTGCATAGGTGCATAGTTTGATTTGCTCCCGATGGTATTGATCTCCCGACCCATTTCCTGTGAGATAAAAGCAAGTTTTTTTCCGTTGGAATCTTCAGAATTTAAATTTTCTGTAAAGAATTTTAGATGGTTCTCCAGGCGTACTTTTTCTTCGGTGATGTCAAATTTCTCGATATAATAAACCAGTTCCTGCTCAAAGCGGTTTTCATCTACATTCTCTTTTAATTCTGACACCCCTTTGTGCAGGCGCTCTCTCACCGCGTCAATCCTGTCAGGATCCATGGCGATGACTTCGTTTAACAGAATGGAAATGTTTTTTACCCGTTGCTGTAATTCCTCTTCGAGGGCTTTTCCTTCAGAAGTTCTAAAGTCATTGATCTCCTGTAAAGCTTCTTCCACAGCTTCAATGATGGAATCAAACTCGCTTTCATCGATCTCTTCCCTTTCGGTTTTTAAGGCATCGGGCATGCGCACTGCCATTTTTAAGAGTTCGGTTTCATCCCCAGCTACAATTTCCCTGAGTTGAGAAATGTAATTTTTCACCACAGCAGCATTTACCGTGGCGGTGGTTTCTTCGCCGGTGATCTCTACAAACACAGAAAAATCTACTTTTCCGCGGCTTAAACTTTTGGATATTTTATTCCGCAGCAATAACTCTTTTTCCCTGTATTGTGCCGGAATCCGTGCATTCAGGTCTAAGTTCTTACTGTTAAGTGATTTTATTTCTACGGTTATTTTCTTGGAAGGCAGCTGTAAAATGCTTTTTCCAAAACCGGTCATCGACTGGATCATGTAGCTTTTTTAAAAGTTGCGTAAAGATACGTAAAAGTGTAAAAGTGGGAAAGAATCTGGACCATGATGCGGGCCGGTTCTATATGAACAGAATTTATTCTATGCATGCATAATAAAAATTCGTAGTTTTAGGCTAAAATTGAAAGGATGTATTTTAAAGAATTTGAAATTAGGTGGAGCGATCTTGACGCCAACCGCCACTTAGCCAATACGGCATATATTAATTTTATGAGCCACACCCGAATGGGATTTCTCATGGAAAACGGCTTTGGGCAGAAGGAACTGGCAGAGCGAAATCTTGGGCCGGTAGTCTTTTACGAGCATATTTATTATTTCAGGGAAGTGTTTGCAGGTAAGCCTGTGCGCGTTTCATTGCAGTTAAAAGGACTTTCTGAAGACGGAATGTACTTTGAATTCGTCCATAACTTTTATGATCACAAAGGGCGGAATTTTGCTTCTTGTGAAATGATGGGTGCCTGGATAGATCTTAAAACGCGAAAACTTACTGCACTTCCGGAAGATTTCTACAAGAACTTCGATAAAATGGAACATTCTGAAGATTTCAAGGTTTTGACCAAAGAAGATACGCGCAGGTTTGGGAAACGCCCAAAGGATATAGATCCGGAGGTATTTCCGTCGTAAGTTAAATTATTGCATGAACTTTCAGCTCGTTTAATGTTCATTATGAAAAAACCAACGCATTCATTTTATAAAATGTCTCCAAAAGAGCAGACCCTTGAAATGTTAAAATTTATAGGACTGGCTTTGTTGGTTTTGATTCCTTTTGTTGCCTTAGGAGTGGCAAGGGGCTCATTACTGCTCCCTTTACTGATTTTTGTAGCTCTCCTTTCTTTACTGGCCCCTTTCATAGATACTCCGCAGTTGAAAAAGAAGGGCAAATTGATCTATTATTCTCCACTTTTGGTTTCAGAAAAGGAGAAGAATAAAAGGATCATAATTCATGGGGGGACGCTATTCGATTACTACTATGTCATTGACCGTAACCTTTCAGGAAGCGAGCGTAGACGGTTTATTATACAGCAGTATGCCGTTGGTTTGCTTAACCTCATTGAAGCCTGTGAAAGCACTGCAGTAGGTGATGTTCTGCTGGAAGGTACGAGCTATATTTTAAATGAAAGAACTGCCGCGAAAATAGGTTTTAGGAAAAAGAAGACAGATTTCCTTCAGCAATTGGTTCTTAGTTTTAATTATCTTCCTGTAATGCTTTCTTATTCTATTTCTAAGGGCAGGTTGGCTTTTCCGGCTGTCAATAAAGTTTTGACTTTTACTGCAACCATTTCCGAAGTAAAAGAAAATAGGGAGTATTTAGAAAAACTTGCGAGAAGTCTGTCTCAAAAATAAACTGGCATTCAAATGATGTTTATGAGGCTCTGATTTCTGTTTTCTTCTTTGTTACCATGTAAACTCCGGCGAAGACCAGTAATCCGGCAACCACTTTTGTGGTGTTAAGACTGTCGGCACCCGTTGAAATGGCGTAAATAATAGCTATTAAAGGTTGGAGATAAATAAACGCACTTATGGTAGAGGCTGAAAGTTGTTTTAGGGCGTAAACATTCAGCAGATAAGTGGTGAATGTAGTTCCCAGCACAACAAAGGCCATTTTCCAGATCGCTTCAAAAGGTAAAGCTTCCCATTGCACTGCAGTAAATTCTGAGATGGTGATGGGGAGATTGATGATAACGGCAATGGTAAAAAGCCATTTCATTAAGGTAAAGGGGTGATATTTTGCCGTTAGTGGTTTTACGATTATAAGGTATAAACCGTAGGAAAACGCATTAACAATAAATAGGATATTTCCCAGCGGGATATTTGGTGCATTGCTTTTACTTTCGGCACTAAAAAGCACCAGCACAAGGGCTCCTGTTAACCCAACTGCAATCCCGGCACTTTTAAGAAGCGTGATCTTCTCCCGTATAAGAACAGATGCCAGAATAAGTACCATGACCGGAGAAAGTGTGACAATTACCGAGCTGTTGATAGGGGTGGAAAGGCTTAATCCTTTAAAGAAAAAAAGCATATTGATCACCATTCCAAAAATGGCGCAGGCAAAGATCCGCGGCCAGTCCGAAGTGGCAATTTTTTCTTTGGGACCAAAGAGGCTTATCGCCCAAAAAAGGATGGCAGCTCCAAAAACTCTTAAAAAAATAAATCCAAAAGGCTCAATGTAAACGGGCATTACCCCTTTTGCCACTGTATGATTGATCCCGTAGATCGCACTTGCTATAAAAGCAGCGATGATCGCCAGGATTCGGCTATTCATGCAGGCTGGCTTTGGCAGCTTCTACAGTTTTCTTAGAATTGCCAATAAAAATGTCATTTCCGTGAACGAGCACCGGGCGCTTTAGGAAAGTATAATGCTCCAAAATGAGGTTTTTGTAATCTTCTTCTGAAAGATCTTTACTCTTAAGATCCCTTTCTTTATATAATCTTGCTCTTTTGCTGAAAAGGGCTTCATAGCTTCCCGCCATGGCTTTTAACTCCTCCAGTTCTTTTTTGGAAACGGGTGTTGTTTTTATGTCCTGTAGCTCAATATTTGCAGGTAAATCAAGTTCAGAATTGATCCTTTTGCAGGTATCGCAGGTAGAGAGGTAGTAAATCTTGTTCATAGCGGCAAAATTTCTACAAAACTATTCAACTTTTAAGTAGGATTCAACCTCTGCCCGGCGAATTTCAATATAAATATTGCCGGCAGAATAAGGAGCTACTTCATAGGCGTTGTACGCCAGTAAAATCTTATCGTTTTTAAAGCCAATGTTTAAAGGGAGGTGAAAAGTGTCATTTTCGAACCAGAAGCCGGTGCTGTTTATGTTTTCATCTTCAGGAATTTCCTGGTTTTCGCGAAATATTTTTTCAGCATAATCTTTGAATCCCGGCGTAAAAAGTTCTTTGTAGGTGTAGAGTTTGCCTGTCTCTTTGCTGAAATTTAAAAAGGACAATCCGCGATAGCCATGGGCGCCGCCGCGAAATATTTCAGAATTGATACCAACAGAGATAAAGCTGTCATTCTCATAATAAATTTCTCCGTCTACATAAGCTTCCCAGGTGGGTTCCTGCGGAAAATCAACGGCGGTTTTGCGGTAATCTTCTATAAAACCGGTTGCAAGTTCCTGTAGTGAATTAGGCCGCTCCCCATCTACCGGGGAAATGATCTGGATGATCTCTTCTTTCAGCTCCCTGTTGATTTCTTCTGAAACATTTGAATTTCCTCCTGCCACTGGATATTTTATGGAAATGACTGTGCAGTTTTTTTCAAGTGTTTCACAGTTTTCTCCTGTAGTTTCCAGGATAGACCGGGTTTTAAAAATGAGGTTTTCAGACTCTTTTTTGTCCGATTTACAGGCTGTAAAAATGAGAAAGAGCAGAGAGAGATACCTTAGGTTTATCGCCATTTGAGATGGGTGTTAAAGTAAGCTGAAAGATAACAGGTATTTTGGGAAAGCCCAATGCTTATAGTACATTTATGACTAAATTTTTTTTAAAAATATGAAGTTTAATACCAAAGCAATACATGGTGGGTTAAAAGATGTAGATCCTGCCTATGGAGCTGTCATGCCTCCTATCTATCAAACCACTACCTACAAACAAAGTACCCCCGGAGGGCACAAGGGTTTTGAATACTCCCGAAGTGGAAACCCAACGCGTGCAGCACTTGAAAATGCCCTTGCGAGCATCGAAAATGGTAAATACGGTTTGGCTTTTGGATCTGGTCTTGCAGCAATAGACGCGGTAATAAAACTTTTCAAGCCGGGTGATGAAATTATTTCCACAAATGATCTTTATGGAGGGTCTTACCGCCTGTTTACCGGGATCTATGAGAAGTTCGGGATCAAATTCCATTTTGTAGGAATGAATGATACAGAAAATATCAACGACTACATTAACGAAAACACCAAAATGATTTGGGTGGAGACTCCTACAAATCCAATGATGAATATTATAGATATTGAAGCGGTCTCCAAAATAGCAAAAAAGAACAAGCTTTTACTGGCTGTAGATAATACCTTTGCCACTGCCTACCTGCAACAACCTTTAGATTTGGGAGCAGATATCGTCATGCACAGTGCTACAAAATATCTTGGCGGGCACAGTGATGTGGTGATGGGCAGCCTGGTGGTAAAAGACCAGCCGTTGGCAGAGAAATTATACTATATCCAGAATGCAAGTGGAGGTGTTACAGGGCCGCAGGACAGTTTTCTTGTGCTAAGGGGAATCAAAACCCTGCATTTGAGAATGCAGCGTCATTGTGAGAATGGGGAAGCTGTCGCAAAGTTTCTGAAAGATCATCCAAAGGTTAAGAATGTTTACTGGCCGGGCTTTGAAGATCATCCAAACCACGAAATTGCGAAAAAGCAAATGAAAGGTTTCGGCGGAATGATCTCTTTTACAACTGTTGAAGATACTCTGGAAAGTGCCGTGAAAGTAGTAGAAAACCTAAGGGTTTTTACCCTTGCCGAATCTCTTGGTGGTGTGGAATCTCTGGCAGGACATCCTGCAAGTATGACCCACGCTTCTATTCCGAAGGCGGAAAGGGCAAAAACCGGAGTTGTTGATTCTTTAATCCGCCTGAGTGTGGGAATCGAAGATGAAGAAGACTTGATAAGTGACCTGAAACAGGCACTGGAGAAATAACAGGAAACAGTTTTTCCTGGTTTACAGAAGGAGGCTGTCTACAAATCTTGCTTTACGTCAATTGGAAACCGTTTCGGGTTTTTAACAAAATAAAAGGACGTGGGTAAAGCTTTTAGAGAGCCTTTTTATTGAAAGCAGGTATTTAAAAGTTGATGTAATAAATATACCCCACGTTTAGCCAGTAAATGATGTCTTTGGCTTTGTTTTGAGGATTATCATGATTTAGCCCATCCAGCCAGTCGGTATGGTAATACCGCCATTGACCTATCGCCACGAGATCACTGGACCTTCCCAGTTTATATCTAAGACCGGCTCCCAAAGCTACCGACCAGGTACTGCCTCTGTCAAAATCAAGTCCACCTTCAAAAGTGGGAAATAAATGGTCTTCTAAAGGTCCGAGCGTAGAATAGGCATCAGGCTTGTATGACACAAAACTACCGCCAAGGCTCACAAAAGGAGCAATAGGGTAAGCGAAATTTGTATAATCCCTAATGCTGTAAGGGTACCATTCGAGATGTGCCCCTATTTCAAAAACACGGGTAGAACCATGCATTTCACGCAGGCGCTCTCCGTTTTCGTTCTGTTTTGCTGCTACGGGTCCAAAATGGTTGAGTTCGGTATAGTGAAAGTCTATTTCAGATCTTAACTTGAAATGGTCGTTGAAGTAAGAATCTGTAGTGTAGCAATTACAATCGGCGCGGTATGCGAAGTTCATGTAATGTACGATTCCCACTCCCAGGCCTATGTTGCTGGAATTTGCTTCGAGGCTGTAACGTTCCCCGTAATCTGAAAAGAAAGCTACCGGACCCGCCACCACTCCAATTTCCTGGCCAATTCCATACTGTGCATGTGCAGTTTCTTTTCCAAAGAAAAAAACGAAGCACAGCAAGGTAAAACTGAAGTAAAACTTTGTCATATTAACGAGATGGAGCCGGGGCAAATATATAAAAGATGCTTAAGAATGTGCTACTTATCTCTCTTCCAGTATTAAGTTAAATTTATATCAATCTATAAATTTAAGCAGCTGATTTTTGAAGAAAACGTATATTTGCACTACCCTAAAAAAAGGGCTTTAAACATCTAAATTGTATTTTATCCTATGGAAAAAAATGTACAGGAATTCTTGGATAGCGTTTCAAAAAGAAACGCAAATGAACCGGAATTTTTACAGGCGGTTCATGAAGTAGCCGAAACTGTAATTCCATTTATAGAGAAGAATAAAAAATATCAGAATAAAAAGTTGCTCGAGCGCATGGTTGAACCGGAACGTGTGATCATGTTTAGAGTGCCATGGCTTGACGACAACGGCGATGTACAGGTGAACCGCGGATTTAGAATTCAAATGAATTCTGCGATTGGACCATACAAGGGAGGTCTTCGTTTTCACCCTTCGGTAAACCTAAGCATTCTTAAGTTTCTTGCTTTTGAACAGGTTTTCAAAAACAGTCTTACCACACTTCCAATGGGCGGTGGTAAAGGAGGGTCTGATTTTGATCCAAAAGGAAAGTCTGATAATGAGGTGATGAAATTTTGCCAAAGCTTTATGACCGAGCTTCAACGCAGCATTGGTGCCAATACCGATGTTCCTGCAGGAGATATTGGAGTTGGAGGCCGTGAAATTGGTTTTCTTTACGGGCAGTACAAGAGGCTTAGAAATGAGTTCACCGGAGTCCTTACCGGAAAAGGCCTTTCTTACGGCGGATCTTTAATTCGTCCCGAAGCAACAGGTTATGGAAACGTTTATTTCGCCGAAAATATGCTAAAGACAAAAGGAGATACCATCAAAGGTAAAACCGTGGTGATCTCCGGGTCTGGGAACGTGGCACAGTTTGCTGCAGAAAAAGTGACCCAGCTAGGCGGAAAAGTCGTAACCCTTTCAGATTCTTCGGGATATATTTATGATGAAGACGGAATTTACGCCGAAAAACTATCTTTTGTGATGGAGCTTAAGAACGAAAGAAGGGGAAGGATCAAAGAATATCTCGACAAATATCCAGATGCTAAATACTACGAAGGAGAAACCCCGTGGAATGTGAAATGTGATGTGGCGCTGCCATGTGCGACTCAAAATGAACTGCACGAAGAAGATGCGAAAGCTTTGGTTTCTAACGGCTGTAAACTGGTAGGCGAAGGTGCAAACATGCCTTGTACTCCGGAAGCAATTACCGTTTTCCAGGAGAACAAGATTCTTTTCTCTCCGGGAAAAGCTTCCAACGCCGGTGGTGTGGCCACTTCGGGACTGGAAATGTCTCAAAACTCTTTGAGGTTTAACTGGACTTCAGAAGAGGTGGATGCAAAGCTGAAACAGATCATGAACGACATTCATGAACAGTGTGTGAAATATGGAACTGAAGAAGGCGGTTATGTTGACTATGTAAAAGGAGCAAACATCGCCGGATTTGTGAAAGTTGCAGATGCCATGCTCGCGCAGGGAGTTGTATAAATAAATATTCTTTAACTGAATATCCAAAAAGCCGCTTTTAAAGCGGCTTTTTTAGTTAACACATTTCAGCGGAATAGGAGAATGGGCTAATAAGTTTGCTAACTAATTAATCGTACTTTTGAACCGCCGGGTTCAGAATAAAAACCATAGTAAATGCTTGTCACCACCAAAGCCATTGTTTTTAGTGCATTAAAATATGGAGAATCTGATCTTATTGTAAAATGTTTTACAGGAAAGAGCGGATTAAAGACCTATTTACTGCGCAGGATCCTGAAATCCAAAAAGGGTAAATTAAAGACCTCTTTGTTTCAGCCGCTTACCCAGCTGGAAATAGTGGCAAATCACAAAGACAAAGGCACATTGGAAAGCATGCGGGAAGCCAAGGTGGTGCAGCCGTATCTTACGCTGCATACCGACATTATGAAATCTTCTGTAGTTTTCTTTCTTGCTGAAATGCTGCGGAATTCAGTAAAGGAAGAAGAAGCAAACCTGCCTTTGTTCCATTTCCTGGAAACAACGCTCAACTGGTTTGATTCCCACGACCAAATCGCCAATTTTCACCTTTTATTTCTGCTGAAACTTACCCGTCATCTCGGTTTTTATCCCGATACCGAAGGGATGGGCCGGGAATATTTTAATTTGCTGGATGGCACATTTCAATCTGTGGAAACCAACAGGTACTGCATTCAGGGTGAAAATTTAGACCTTCTAAAAAAGCTGTTGGGCACAGACTTTGATGCCCTTTCGGCCATTAAACTCAACCAAACCGGCCGTTCAAAATTTTTAATGCTGTTGCTAGAATATTATGAGTTGCACCTGCAGGGTTTCAAAAAACCCAAATCTCTTGCGGTCTTAAATGAAATATTTAACTAATGCGCGCCCTCCTTTTAATTGTGTTGCTGCTTTCTTCTTTTCTTCTAAAAGCACAGGAGATCACGGTCTTTGATGAAGCCACGAAAGAACCTATTTTTAATGTAGCTATTTATAATCTTGATAAGAGTAAAAGTACTCTAACGAATTTTGACGGTAAGGCAAATATTTCTGAATTTTCTACAGATGAGATCCTGTTTTTTCAGCATATGTCCCACCGCAGGCACCACCTCACAAAGAAAAAGATCCTTCGCAACAATGCACAGGTATTTCTGAAACCCGGTGAGAACCAGCTGCAGGAAATAGTGGTTTCTGTGGCACGTTTCGAACAGGACAGGCAAAACGTTCCGCAGAAAGTTATTAGTCTTCCCAGGGAAGAAATTATTTTTTCAAATCCTCAGACTTCGGCCGATCTTCTTGAAAACAGCGGACAGGTTTATGTTCAGAAAAGTCAGTTGGGCGGCGGAAGTCCTATGATACGCGGTTTTGCGACGAACCGCTTGTTGATCACGGTGGACGGTGTTCGTATGAATACTGCCATTTTTAGAGGAGGAAACGTTCAGAATGTAATATCTATAGATCCGCTGGCGGTACAAAGAACAGAGGTCGTCCTTGGGCCGGGTTCTGTGGTGTATGGAAGTGATGCTATTGGCGGGGTAATGAATTTTTTCACCTTGCAGCCGTCGTTGTCAATGAATGACAACACATTGTTTTCCGGAAATGCCTTTGCACGCTACGCAACCGCAAATAATGAGAAAACAGGTCACCTGGATTTTTCGGTAGGTACTCAAAAATGGGCTTTTTTGACCAGTGCCAGTTATTCAGATTTTGGAGACCTGAGAATGGGAAGCCACGGGCCTGAAGAATACCTGAGAAATGAATACGTAGTGCGCCGGGATGGTAATGATGTGATGCTGCCAAACGATAATCCAAAGGTGCAGATTCCCACAGGTTATGAGCAGCTGAATCTTCTTCAGAAGCTGAGATTTCGTCCCAATCATAAATGGGATTACCAGCTGGGAGTGATATATTCCACCACTTCAAATTACCCGCGATACGACCGCTTATACAGGAAAAGAGATGGGGTGCTTCGTGCGGCAGAATGGTATTACGGGCCGCAACGATGGCTGCAGAGTAATTTTCAAATTCATAAAAAAGGAAACGGTAGCTTTTATGATGAGGCCAAATTAACGGCGGCTTACCAGTATTTTGAGGAAAGCAGGAACGACAGGGATTTTGGCGGAGAAATCCTTTACCAGACAAAAGAGCAGGTAGATGCGTATTCGCTGAATCTGGACTTCGAAAAAGGCTACGGCGAAAACAAATTATTTTACGGAGTGGAATATCTGCTGAATGAAGTTGATTCCCACGGAAGCGAGACAAATATAACTACAAACGGTACGGTACCCGGTGCTTCCCGTTATCCTGATGGCGCCAACTGGCAATCTATGGCCGCGTACGGAAGTTTTCAATGGCAGCTGGCAGAGGATCTTGTGTTGCAGACCGGCGCGCGATACAATCATATTCTGCTGAATGCCACTTTTGATAAAGATTTCTATGACTTTCCATTTGAGGAAGCAAAGGTTAACACCGGTGCGCTCACCGGGAGTGCGGGTTTAAGCTGGCGGCAAAATGAGCTGCTTAACTGGCGCCTTAATCTTTCTACTGCATTTAGAGCACCCAATATTGATGATGTGGGAAAGATATTTGATTCTGCGCCGGGAATGGTGGTAGTTCCAAACCCGCAGCTGGAACCTGAAACAGCTTACAATGCAGAACTTGGCGTTACCCTCAACTTTGGGAACGTGATGGTAGTGGATCTTGCAGGATATTACACGCTTTTAGACAACGCGATGGTACGAAGAGATTTTTCTCTTAATGGTGAAACAATGGTTGAATATCAGGGCGAGCTTAGCAGGGTGCAGGCTATTCAAAATGCTGCTGAAGCATATGTTTACGGGTTTGAGGCCGGCGCGAAAATCAATTTTTCTGAAAACCTGCACCTGCTTTCACACCTGAACATAACTGAAGGCGAAGAAGAGCAGGATGACGGTACAACCGCGCCCCTGCGCCATGCGGCACCACTTTTTGCAGATGCACACCTGGTATGGAAAAATGACATTTTTAAGTTCGATCTTTTCGCCGATTATAACGCCGAATTCAGCTATGCCGAACTTGCGCCCACCGAAAGAGATAAACCTTATTTGTATGCTGTTGATGATAACGGAAATCCATATTCTCCTGAGTGGTATACAGTCAACTTCACAGCACAATATCGTATAACAGATGATCTAAATGCAACCGCTTCTCTGGAGAATATGACCGATCAACGTTACCGCACCTATTCCTCAGGAATTGCAGCTGCGGGTAGAAATTTGATTGTGGCGCTGAGTTATAATTTTTAATTGGGAGGATAATATCTCTTTCTTGAAAAAGAATTTCAGTATTACTTCAGATTTTGAATATTATAAAATCCTGCTGAACCTGAACATCCAAAAATGGTGTTTTTCAGAAGGTTTCTGAAGTGTTTTCTGAAAAGTTAATTTCTAGTAAGGGCATCTATTTCTGAAATGACACCACGCCCCGCATCTCTTAACTGATTGTATTCATAGACCATGGCATCAAATTGAAAGGCTGCTAAACTAATGACATTCCTATAAGGAGCAGAGGAAGTGTATTCTGCGAAATCCTCAAGGTACTCAGATTGCGGTGTGTCTCTCATTCTAAGGGAATCCTGTGGTAAAAAAGCAGATGCCAGGATCAAAGACCTGTCGAATTGGGTGGAAAGATAGGCCTCCTGGCTTACAACATAATCATTATAGCTTTTCTCATTCTGGGCAATATCTTCTACTATACTGTGGTAGCTTGTCAAAAGCGAATCCAGCTGCGTATTATTAATTTTTCCGAAGTAATTTGAATTTTTCAAGGCTTCATATCCGCCGGTGTTTGGCTTAAAATAATAATCTGCAAAGGCCAATCCGCAATTCATAAACAGGAAGAGATCCTCGTCTTCTGTTTTATCCAGCATACGTGTTCGGGCTTTTTTGCACAGCGTGGCTAACTGTAACCTGTATTTTGAGATAGTATCCAGTTTCCGAAGATCTTCTAAAGTGTGAGATCTTATTTTTCCCAGATATTCATTCAGCGCCCTGTTGTCTTTTCGCGCCTGGTTCCAGTTGTTGATTTGTAATGCAATCAGTATTCCAATGACCACAAGAATGATTTCACCAACCGCGTACATAAAATATTTACTGAACTTACTTTCGGTGAGTAACTTTTGACGAATTTTCCTGAAGAATTTCATTACTGAAAATCAAATAGTTGCCATTAAAATTAACACAATAATTTGTAAAATGAAAAGGGAAGGAGCAGGTAAATTTTTCAGGTAAAGGGTAGTCGAAGGTTTAATTTTCATTCCGTTTCTTCAGTATCCTTACGATTCGGCTGTACACCACTTCTGAAAGATTCCAGTTATAGCCCTCGAAATTGACGGTATTGGTGAACTGAATTACAACGGCATCTATGTCTTTATGATATTTGGCGATACTTTGATACCCGGGAATCAAACCTGTATGCTCATATTCATAAAGAGAAGAATAGATCTCCTGTTCTTTTTTGTCCGTAAAAACGCTCCCGTCATTTAAAGCTCTCAGGAATATACCCAAATCCTCAGCGGTGGCCAGCATAGAATCATTGTCATTTCCCTTCAAATCGTACTCATAACCCACGTAATATCCGCTCATTACATCATCCAGATTTACATTGTGAATAGATCCATGAGTATTTTTGAGATGTAGCGGGTTTAAGATCTTTTTCTGAATATACCGGAAACTACTTTCGCCCGTGACCTTTTCAATAAGTTCAGAAAGCAACAGGTAATTGGTATTGCTGTATTCATAATCCTCCCCGGGTTCAAAACTGGCCGGCAAATCAAGCACCAGCTCCAGCCGTTCTTCGTTAGATTCTTTTGGGGCTGCCCAGTAATTAAAAGTATCGGTATAATTTGGGATGCCGCTCCTGTGCTGCACCATCATTCTCACGGTGATTTCTTCGGCGTTTTCAATTCGCCCTGCGAGTTCTGGGAAATAATGGGCAAGGGTTTGATCCAGGGAAATTTTGTTCTCCCTTACCAGTTTGGTGATGGCAACTGCAACATATAGCTTTCCGATACTGGCAATTTTGAACAAAGAATGCGGACTGGCAGGGATTTTATTTTCCCTGTTTTTATAGCCGGCAGCATAAAATTCAGGTGCTTTTCCTGCCTTGTCCACGTAAACGATAATTCCGTCAAAACCCAGTTCCGTTGCTTCATTTACCTGTTCCCGGACCGTACTGGGTAAGGGTTTGATCCAAGCTGTAACTATAGGCCAGGGAACAAAGTATAAGGAGATCACTGTGCCAACGAGCAGTACCAGCCGAAGTATCTGTTTTTTCTGTTTTTTCGTCATTTTTATGACTGCGCTGCTTTTATTCAATAAATTTATTATAAAAAGACGAAAACACTGAAGGATGCTGCAGATAAAATATGTTATTAGTTTTTGTATGAGCTGGATTACAACCCATAACTTTCGCCGGTTTAGCCAGAAAGCAGCTGGCATGACTTCTTTACAATGGGGAAAGAAATGATCGTTAAAGCAGTATCAAAAAAGGGATTTTAAGTACTTATCTTAAAGCGTGTATAAAATAGCTTTTAAAGTGTGACTTCTATTAAAAATTGAAGGTCAAATTCTTCTTTTTGTAGCGCTATTTCCTGATGATTCCAGACTGCTGCAGTTGGTACGTAATAAGAAAGTCCGCAGGGAATCTCAATCAATTCTGCCTCAAATTCTAAAGTGATAGAAGTTGTTTCGTTCAAATTGATGGTGTACTTAAATTTTGCCTCTCGTGGAATAAATATAGAAAGAGTATTGTCATATTTTCTTATATCGGCATCAGGCTCAGCATATTCATGTGGTGGGTTATACCGAAAACCGGGATTCATAAAATCACCTTCCACCGTAATATTTTCGGGATCAATGGTTCCATTTGTGATGAGGTTGGCTCCATTTTCATCTACCAGACGCAAGTATAATTCAGGAAATTCAGGGTCGAAGAGCCTGCAGTCAATCCCGTTGTCATCATCGTTATTATTAGAGCAACCTGAAATGAATGCTGCAATTAGAATTATGGTAACTATTTTTTTCATAGTTTTTACTCTGTTTTTGAAAAGTAGTCAAAAAATGCCATTTTTGGATAGCTACGGGCTGAGATTTTTAATCGGACTCCTGTGAATTGCCAGATTTGAAATTGACGAATGATTCTGCTTCTTCTTCCACTTCTTTTGTAAAACGAACCTGCATAAATTCCAGATTTCTGAAATCAGTTTTATAAGTCTTTAAGTAATTAAAAACAGAATCGGCGGTGGACTCTAAATGGAAATATGTTTTTGAATCCATGTCATATTCATAAAAACTGATCTGAAGGTAATTATCTCCTTCTTCGGTTCCCCAGTGGTAAATACTTGATACTTCGAAATGGTTAAATTCCCTTTCAAGGTCTGATTCAATTTTTCCCATTTTCTCTATTTGTTCTTTGAGGTTACAGGAGAAAATTGTTAAGGCGATGAGAAATAAAGGGAAAATTTTTTTCATGCAGTTCAGGGTTTGGATAAAATACGCATAACATCTCGAATAAAACAAGTTGCGAAGTAAGATGGTGAATTTGTCGGCTAACCATTTGCTTTCCTGGTTTCTAAAATTACATTTTTTCGGTAAAACCCGTTATCTGCGATGAAGCGGTGTGGTGTGCTGTTTTTGTTACTTCGATAATTGGTAATTAGTTACCAGTACTGAAGCAGAAATATGTAGAATTCTTTCCAATTCTCTAATCATATCTACAGTCAATCTTTTCTTTTTATTCAGGATTTCTGAAACTCTACTTTTTCCACCAATTACTCCAACTAAATCCTTTTGTTTAAGATTCATTTCTTCCATTCTGATCTTTATGGCTTCAATTGGATCTGGAGCTTCAATTGGATAATGTTCATTTTCGTAATTATCGATTAACATTGAAAGAATTTCTGCTTCGTCTCCTTCTTGAGAGTTAGCTGGAGCATCAAATATTACCTCAAGCCTTTCTAAAGCTTTCTCGTAATCTTGTTCGTTTTTTAAAGGTTTAATATTCATAACTCTAGTTTTTAAATTGTGTTAGCATCTATTTTATCATATTCTGCGTGTGTTCCAACAAATCTTATAAAGGCCCATTGTCTGTCATAATTAAATTTTACGATTAATCTGTATGAGTTTCCTTTAATGTTGAAAACGACTCTGCTATCTTTTAAAATGCTGGCATTTATATAAGTTTTCTTTATATCATTAGGAGAATTCCAATTGGAAGTTTTAGTTGTTTCGTACCAGGTTTTTAAATACTGTTCTGAATCAGAATGCTTTTCCCAGAATTCTTTTAATGTGTTTTTTGAAACTATTCTTTTCATTCTAAAAAATCTAGAATAAAGATAATTAAAGTTCTCTATTTTAGAACTTTTGAGCAGAAAACTTTATGAAAAAAATTGGGCACAACGTCCCGTATAAAAAACAGGAGCGGGCGAGCTTGATTGTCCACAGGACAATCCGCTAAGCAAGTGAGCACGGAGTTTTGATTGAGACTAAATTGAGCATTATTTTTATATGTTGTGCCTGTTGCACAAGTTAGCTAAAAGTGCTAATTTACTTTATGCAAGTTATGAGGTGGAATTCAAAAACCTGTTACAGGAAGCCCACAGTTCAATTTTAAGGAACCTCAATTTTGCCCACAGCCAACCCAAAATATAAAAAAAAACCGCTTAAAGCGGCTTATTTAGATCAGGAATTTTCGAAATTAACGGCTTGTGCAACGGTTACTGTTGTTGCAGCCATTTTTCTATGGCTTTAAGTCGGTATTAACTATATTCTAACTGTCGAGTGTTGGAATTATACATATATTAGTTATATCTTTGTCCACAAGAAATAAACAGAATTATATTATTGTTCTTTTATTTATTAAATCCTAATTATGAAACCTAGAGAAATTGATGCTTTTTTTGATTCTTTAACTGATAAAGAATTGAAAGCGAAATGGGAGAAGTATAGTGATTACTCTAAACGAAACTTAACTACAGTATCTGAGTTATTGGATCAATGGAGTGCTCATTATAAAAACACCTTTTTGATACAGAGTTGCGAGAATTTAATCTCGCGAAGCAAAATAAAAGTTGAAGAACCCGAAAGAGATTTCGGGTTTTTTTTATAAACTTGCCTTATGAAAAAAGCAACATTTTATCTCGAAAATTATAATTTCGAAGAATTTCATATAATTAATATTCCTACTGCTGAAGGAGAGTTTTCTATAAAAATCGATCCTTCGGGAATTTTAAATATTAAAGAAAATAGTTTTTTACTGAAATTAAATTTTCAAGCTTTCAATAAAGACTCAGATAAGGCTTTCGTCAGCTGTAAATTAAATGCCAACTATGTTTTTTCTGAAAAAATAAATTCTATAGAAGAAATTCCTCCGTACTTTTTCGCGAATAGTATTGCAATTATCTTTCCCTACCTAAGGTCTTTTTTAAGTAGCTTGACAGTTCAAGCTAATTCTACACCTTTAATTCTTCCTACAATGAATCTTGGTTCCTTAAGCGAGCCTTTAAAGAATAATTCTGAAATCATTTCAGATTGAAGCCACCTATCGTATTATATCAAACACTAGAAGACCGGGAAAACTATATAAGATGTGAAGATGAAGGTCCTTTTCCCTGTAGTTGGGAGAATACGTGGTTAGGAAATGGATACTATTATTGGTACCATCATATACCGCTTGCTCATTGGTGGGGAGAAACCAGATATGGTAAAGGTAATTACGTTATCTATAAGTCAATATGTAATGAATTAGAGAAATGTTGGGACCTTCATGGTGAGGGTGACCATCAGTCGGAATTTTTACACTGGTTAGGTGTCTTAGAGAGAAGAGATCTTTTAGAAAATAGTACAACAGTCGCTCAAGTCATAGAATTTATAAAAAATGAAGCGACTGATTTTAGGTATGAGGCTATCCGGATTTTAGGGGTAGATTCTTTGCATAAAACTAAGGCTATGGAATTTAATATGCCCCGGCTATTTTTTGAGTATTCTGAACGACCTGAAGATCAAAACAAACAACGATATAAATCTTACTTTGACTTAATTCCTCCTGTCCAAGTTTGTTTGTTTAATTGGAAAGCTTTAAATCGAACAGGTTTTGATGTAGTTTTTCCTGAAACATATGCCTCAGACTTTTCAGGTGTTTTTTAAAATTGGATACAACGGTCTTGGTTATCGCCAGTTGGCGAAGTGAGGGACTCGGATTTGTCGGCTTAGTATTGGTTCGTTGGTCAAGTTAATTATTTTCTTTCTAACGCTGCCGCCTATTGGCGATGAACCGTTGTTATATGGCGTTTTATTAGAAATCCATTCTATTATTAATATCTCTTATTTTTCGAAGTTGTTCTTCGCGATCTTTTGCTTTTTGTACTTCTATATCATTTTTATTCTTAACTATTTTAGAATATTCTTCATTTGCGACTTGGATACATAACTTTAGAGTCTCTTTATGATATTTTTCAACTTCTTCAATCTCAGTTCCATTAAGAATTATTTTGTTACCTACTACAGTAGCAATTCCTGGTCTGTGCATTGTAGAAAATTTTGGAGGAAAATTCCAAGTTTTTATAAAAATATCAATCCATTCATAATCTGGACGTTTATTTAATTCAAAAGGTATTTTATACAAAGCGCTTCCTCTTGTGCCATCTAACTTGGGTTGTGTAACTTCATCAATTAAAATTCCTTTTATTTTTACTTCTTGTGATTCTAAATCATTAGTTTCAAATTCTCTTTCTTTAGATTTAAATTTTGGCGTACCTAATGGTGGAGCTTTTTCTCTCGCATTAAATATTGTTGTAATTAAATCAGGATAATTCTTATTAAATTCTTCTTCATTGGTAAAGTCTATAAAATATTTGCCTTTTAACCAGGATGGAATTGCATTGTTCTTATCTCCTGTTTTCAAAATCGGGATAAACTTTCTATGATTTGCACTTTCTAATACTTCGCCAGTCATTATATCACCTTCATAACCCACTCCTCCCTTTCTTTCTTCTGATTTAATTTTATAAGCGGGAGTACAAATTATCAATACGTAGTTATTTTCTCTAACCGATTTTTCCATAAAATGTGTCATTTGATCTCCAGGTTGTAATTCCCATTGATCAAGTTTCACATCTACTCCTTCTTCTCTTAATTTTTTGGCTAGTTCCTTAACCCATTTTTTTAATTCTACACTTTCCCAAGCATAGGAAATAAATGCTGTTGGATAACTCATAGTTCTGTTTTAAAATGGCATATAACGGTCTCGGTTATCGCCAGTTGGCGGAGTAGGGGACGTGGAGTTGTCGGCTTAGTATTGATCTGTTGGTCAAGTTAATTATTTTCTTACTTACGGTGCCGCTTATTGGCGATGAGCATCAATGAAAAAGCAGTAATCGGTTATCTTTAAAATTCATCATAAACATTAAAGATATGGAAACCCGAGTTACTGCCTTATCAAAGTTATTCATTGGCCTTGATATCCACAAATCTAGTTGGAAGATTCACTGTAGTACCGATCTTTTTGCTGGTAAATCCTTCAGTATGGAACCGCGTGCTGAGATTCTCTTACAGTATGTTCAGAAGCATTTTCCGGATTATGAAGTAAGTATCGCTTATGAAGCAGGTTGCTTCGGTTATGCTGCTCATCGGGAGTTTACCTCGTTTGGTTGGAAATCTTTAGTAGTGAATCCCTCAGATATCCATCGTAAAGGTAAAGAACAGTATACAAAGACGGATCGTATCGATGCACAGCTTATCAGTAGGGAACTTAAAGATGGGCGTTTAGAGAGTATTTGTATTGTGGAACAAGAACGGGAATGTTTCCGAAGTTTATTCCGACGACGATATAGCCTGAGCAAAGATCTTCGCCGGATCAAAAGCATGATTAAGATGCAGCTTATTTATTTTGGAATACAGTTGCCTGCAGAATTTGATAACGATCATTGGAGCCATGCTTTTCGGCATTGGCTGGATGCCCAGGAGTTTTCTCATGTGACGGCTAATGAAAGTCTAGGGAGTAAACTTCGAAGTTTTCGATTTCTGGATCAGGAATTTCGACATGTTTCTAATCAGCTCCGGGCTTATGCTCGCAAATACTATAAGAAGGATTATTATTTACTAAAGAGCATTCCTGGGATTGGAGGGATTGTGGCCGCTGGGATTCTGGCCGAATTAGGAGACCTCAGACGTTTCAATACCCTGAAGCATCTGGCTGGCTATGTGGGTATGGCCCCTGGTATCTATCAGAGCGGGGCTACTTCCCGCACCACCGGGATGACCCCCAGGGCTCAGCGTTTAATGCGGTCTTATTTTGTAGAAGCCTCCTGGCAAGCTATACGAACAGACCCAATTATGCAGGCCTATTACCGTAAACATAGTGGAAAAGATAGTAAGAAGATCATTATAAAGGTGGCCCATAAGTTACTGAGCCGGACTTTAGCAGTTATAAAAACAGAAACTCCATATGAGATAGGAGTGGTAGCATAAAATAGTATAAATGACCAAGCCCTAGACATACTTATCCTGTACCACACAACAGCGGTGGTGACCAAATTGGATCACATTTTTATGAGCAAGTGGACAGGATTATATAACCGGAATCATAGCGATGCAGGTGGCGTTTCAAAAAAAATGACCACAAATAGGAGCCCGGGCAGGTTATTAAGTATTGAATTATTGACAAGCAACTCGAGGAGTGAAAAGGCTTGTCAACCAATTCAACACTACAAAATCATTATCAAAATGGATTAAGAGAAAATAAAATATTAAATTAGAGAAGCGATTATTGCTTTTCATAGGAACCGTTGTTGTGCACTGTAGCGACAATTCTAATCTCGATTTTAAGAAATTGCGTTCTGCTTGGATTTGTAAAATTTATCATATGAAAACTTTAAAAATCCAGTTGTTATAAAGAAAATTATACCGATTATTAATCTATAATTATAGAGAGTTTCATTGGGCCAAATATTTGTCAGAGCGATTATCAAAATTGAAAGTGATACCAGCCAGATTATTAATGAAAATATCCAAATCGTTTTATTCATTTTCTGAAATTTTATAAATTAATTTTACTGAAAAAGTTCAATTTTTTAATCAATTATTATATTGATTTGAGCCTATTTTAGTCCGGCTAATTTAATTTCTTTTTTCATTTTTTTTTCTATAAGTCACTCTTTTTATCTTAAATTTTTCTGTGGAGCTATTGTGTACAACATTTCAATAAACGCACTCTTTACATTTAATGCTACTTTGTCTTTACTAAGATAGAATAATTTGCAAACCCTCAAGGACTTCCGCGGCGTGTCAAGAAAGCAGCAGGAGTATTTTTAAATAAAGTAAAGAAACTGTTTCCACGAAGAGGTGTCAAAAATGGCATTTTCAGGCCTTCTTCATTTTCGCCCGGTAAAGTTGGCCGGGGAGTAGGATTTTATTTATAAAATCTTTCTATTTGCTAAAAATCATTAATTTTGCAAATCCATTTGAAAGAAGGAGTAAATGACTACAAAATTCCCTGAATATAAAGGACTTGACTTGCCAAAAATAGCGGAAGAAATTCTCAATTTTTGGGAAGAAGAAAACATCTTTGAAAAAAGTGTAAGCAGCCGTGACGGTAAAGAACCATTTGTATTTTTTGAAGGTCCGCCTTCAGCAAACGGTCTGCCGGGTATTCATCACGTAATGGCACGCGCTATCAAAGATATTTTTTGCCGCTATAAAACTCAAAAAGGATTTCAGGTGAACAGGAAAGCCGGCTGGGATACGCACGGTCTGCCCGTAGAACTTGGCGTAGAAAAAGAGCTGGGGATCACAAAAGAGGATATTGGCACTAAAATTACCGTAGAAGAATACAACGAAGCCTGTAAGAATGCCGTAATGCGTTATACCGATGTGTGGAATGGCCTTACGGAAAAAATGGGATATTGGGTAGATATGGACGATCCATACATTACCTACAAACCAAAATATATGGAAAGCGTATGGTACCTGCTTTCCGAAATATACAAGAAAGGCCTTATTTATAAAGGTTACACCATACAACCCTACTCTCCAAAAGCGGGTACGGGCCTTAGCTCGCATGAGCTAAACCAACCGGGGACTTACCAGGATGTTACAGATACTACTGTGACTGCCATGTTCAAGGCAAAAAAGGAATCGTTGCCTGCTTTTCTTTCCGAAGAAGAAGGCGAGCTGTTCTTTATCGCCTGGACGACAACTCCATGGACCCTGCCATCAAATACGGCGCTTACAGTAGGTCCTAAAATTGAATATACACTTGTAAAAACTTACAACCAGTACACTTTTGAGCCTATCAACATTGTGGTGGCGAAAAACCTGGTAGAAAAGCAGTTTGACAAGAAGTTTAAAAAAGTAGAAAATGAAGAAGCTTTACAGGAATATAAACAGGGCGATAAAATCCCATTTTTCGTCGGAAAGTCTTTCGTTGGGAAGGATCTTGTAAATGCGAAATATGAGCAGTTACTGCCATTTGTGCAGCCGTATCACCATCCTGAAAATGCATTTAGGGTCATTCTCGGGGATTTTGTAACTACTGAAGACGGTACCGGAATTGTTCACACTTCCCCCACTTTTGGGGCTGACGATGCCATGGTTGCAAAACAGGCACAGCCTGAAGTACCGGCAATGCTGGTAAAAGATGAAAATGACAAGCTGGTGCCGTTGGTAGATCTGCAGGGGAAATTTCGTCCCGAAGTGGGAGAATATGCCGGGAAGTATGTCAAAAATGAATACTATGACGAGGGTGAAGCTCCAGAGAAGTCTGTAGACGTTGAGATCGCCATTCGATTAAAAGAAGAAAACAGGGCGTTTAAAGTGGAAAAGTATCTCCACAGTTACCCAAATTGCTGGAGAACAGACCGTCCCATTTTATATTACCCGCTTGATTCCTGGTTTATTAAAGTGACCGAAGTCAAAGACAGGATGTACGAGCTAAACCAGCAAATCAACTGGAAACCAAAATCTACCGGGGAAGGTAGATTCGGGAACTGGCTGGCAAATGCGAATGACTGGAATCTCTCCCGAAGCCGTTTCTGGGGAATTCCGTTGCCAATCTGGCGAACAGAAGATGGAAAGGAAGAGATCATCATTGGTTCTGTCGCCGAGCTTAAAGCCGAAATAACAAAAGCGGTGGACGCCGGAGTGATGGAGAAAGATCCTTTCCCCAACTTTAAAACGGGCGATCTTTCTGAAGAAAATTACGATAGTGTAGACCTGCATAAGAATGTGGTAGATGAGATCACGCTGGTTTCAGAATCAGGGAAGCCAATGAAGCGTGAAAGTGATTTGATCGATGTCTGGTTTGATTCCGGTTCTATGCCGTATGCCCAGTGGCATTATCCATTTGAAAATAAGGAAAAGGTAGAAGCCGGACTTAAAAAAGCCGATTTCATAGCCGAGGGCGTTGACCAGACGAGAGGATGGTTCTATACGCTTCACGCCATCGCGACCATGGTCTTTGATGATGTTGCTTATAAAAATGTAGTTTCCAACGGACTTGTATTAGACAAGAACGGGCAAAAAATGTCCAAACGTCTTGGAAATGCCGTTGATCCTTTTGAAACCCTTGCCGCTTTTGGACCCGATGCCACGCGCTGGTATATGATCTCCAATGCGAACCCATGGGATAATTTAAAATTTGATATTGAAGGAATTTCAGAAGTGCGTCGTAAATTCTTCGGAACACTTTACAATACCTATTCTTTCTTTACTTTATATGCCAACATCGATAACTTCACTTATTCTGAAGCCGATGTTCCTTTAGAGCAGCGCCCCGAAATTGACCGGTGGATCCTTTCAGAATTACATACGCTTATTGAGCAGGTGGATGGTTTCTATGCAGATTATGAACCTACCAAAGCAACCCGTGCAATTTCAGAATTTGTTCAGGAAAACCTGAGCAACTGGTATGTGCGATTGTGTAGAAGGAGATTCTGGAAAGGAGATTACGAGCAGGATAAGATCTCTGCTTATCAAACGCTTTACACCTGTCTTGAAACGGTTGCAAAACTGGGAGCTCCCGTGGCACCGTTCTTTATGGACAGGCTTTATAAGGATTTAAATGCTGCTACTCAAAAAGAGGATTTTGAGTCGGTTCATATTGCTGAATTTCCGGTAAGAGACGCATCATTTATAGATAAGTCGCTGGAGCGCCAAATGCAAAAGGCACAAACAATTTCTTCTCTGGTGCTTTCACTTCGGAAGAAAGAAATGATCAAGGTGCGCCAGCCGTTGCAAAGAGTAATGATCCCGGTGCTGGATGAGCAGCAAAGAGCAGAGATATTGGCGGTGGCCGAATTAATAAAATCTGAAGTTAACGTTAAGGAACTGCAATTAATAGATGATGCTTCGGGCATCCTTGTAAAGCAGATCAAACCAAACTTCAAGGCTCTGGGCCCACGCTTTGGGAAAGACATGAAATTCATTGCCAAAGAGATTAACGGGTTCACTTCAGAAGAAATAAGTACCATCGAGCGTGAGGGGAAAATTGAAATTGGAATTAATGGAAAAATGATTACTTTAGACCTTGAAGATGTTGAGATTACTTCTCAGGATATTGAAGGTTGGCTGGTGGCGAATTCAGGTAATATCACGGTTGCTTTGGACATTACAATTTCCGAAGAACTAAAACAGGAAGGAATTGCCAGGGAATTGATTAACCGAATCCAGAACATTCGAAAAGAGTCTAGATTTGAAGTGACCGATAAAATAAATGTGACCCTACAAAAAGACGGCGTTGTCGAGAAAGCTGTTGAAAACAATATAGATTATATTAAAAACGAAACGCTTACTGCAAATCTCGACCTAGCAGAATCGGTAAACGATGGTGTTGATATTGACTTTGATGAAGTAGCAACAAAATTGTTTATTCAAAAACACTAACAACATGTCAGTAGAAGTAAAAGAACGTTACAGTGACGCAGAATTAGCAGAATTTAAAGCCCTGATTCTAGCCAAAATCGAAAAAGCCAAGGAGCAGCTTGAATTGTACAAAAGTGCTTACATGAATGATGGAAATAATGGTACAGATGATACCTCTCCCACATTCAAAGCTTTTGAAGAAGGAAGTGAAACCATGAGTAAAGAAGCGAACTCGCAGCTGGCCATACGCCAGGAGAAGTTCATTCGTGATCTTAAAAATGCGCTGGTTCGAATTGAAGGAAAAACATACGGCATTTGCCGTGTTACAGGAAAATTGATCGCAAAAGAGCGATTAAAACTTGTGCCGCATGCTACTTTAAGCATTGAAGCTAAAAATATGCAGCGGTAACATAAAATTACCTTTCACACAAACGCTCCTTTCCCTACATGGTTTGGAGCGTTTTTTGTATCCCTCTGCGCATGAAATATGTTTGTCTGCTGCTCTTTGCCTGCATAAGCTCGGCAGGTTTTGCCCAAAAGGAAACCACCAGCATTATTGATGCGGAAGGAATCAATACCATCATAATCTCCAGTGATGAGGTCTTTAGGTTAAATATTACAGCGGCCCCGGTAGATAAGATTACCATAAAGACAAAGGCAGATGGAGAATACTTTAATAATATTAGCCTGGATACTGAAGTACAGGGGAATACGCTTTTTCTTACTTCCCGTTACAGGGAAATTCTTCAAAGCGGTTTTGATAAATTGAGCGCACACAAAGTCTTTGCAATGGAAGTGTTTCTGCAAATTCCTGAAGATTTAAAGGTGGAGATCACCTCAAATCTTGCTGCTGTGATTGGAAAAGGGGATTTTAAATCGCTTTTTGTACAGTTAAAAAGTGGATTTTGTACGCTTGAAGATTTTACGGGAAACGCTGTGATCAACACCTACGACGGGAATGTGAACATAGAAACAACAGGTGCCGCCATTGAAGCAAATTCCCGGCATGGCCGGGTTGATATTCCTTTTAACAGCTTTGGAACTCATTCCATTCAGATTACTACCATCAACGGCGATATAAGAGTAAAGGAAAACTAAATAAAAATAGTATTTTTGAGCGGTTTTAATTCCAATTCAATGTCTTTAAAGAAAGCTTCCGTAATTATTATCCTGGTTTTACTCATAGACCAGGTTTCAAAATTTTACATTAAAACCACTTTTGCCCTGGGGGAAGAAATTAAGGTGTTTGAATGGTTTCGAATTCTATTCGTCGAAAATGAAGGAATGGCCTGGGGTGCACAAATTCCAGGGGAATATGGAAAGTTGATCCTAACCAGTTTCAGGTTGGTGGCGATCGTAGGAATTGGTTACTGGTTGTGGGATTCAGTAAGAAAAAATGGCTCAAAGATTCTTATTACTGCCATTGCTCTCATTTTTGCAGGTGCTTTCGGAAATATTATAGATTCTGTTTTTTACGGGGTGCTTTTCGAACATAGTTACAGCCAGGTAGCCGAGTTTGCGCCGGCAGCTGGGGGTTATGGCACTCTTATGCATGGGAAAGTAGTGGATATGCTTTATTTCCCGTTGTGGAGCGGTTATCTACCGGAATGGATCCCGGTTTGGGGCGGTGATTATTTTACCTTTTTTGAACCTGTGTTCAATATCGCAGATTCTGCCATTACCATTGGGGTTTTCCTTCTTATTATTTTCAATAAAAGAGCTTTTCCTTCAGAAGAAGGGAAGAAAACCGAAGAAAAGAAGGATTACGCTACGTCCTGATCAAAGATCTTCTCAAAACGCTTTAATTCAATAGGCTTTATAAGGTAATCTGTCACCATATTGAAAGATTTGGCCCGTTGCAGGTCTCTTGGATCTATAGAAGAACTTACCACGTAAAGCGTGATCTTTTTCTGAAAGTTGTTCTTGATCTTTACGAATTCGCTCAGGAATTCCCAACCATCCATGATCGGCATGTTTAGATCCAGAAAAATGATATCCGGGAGTCGGTTTTGGTTGAGGTTTTCAAGAATAGGCCTGAAATAATCCAGTGCTTCTTTGCCATTTTTAAAGATGATAAGGTTGCGGGAGAGCTTTTTGATCTCAATGATCTTCTTTACCAGGTTCACGTAGATTTTGTCATCATCAATGATGCACGCTAATTCTATGGGCTGTTCCATTTTAGAATTTAATTTTAAACGTAGTGCCAATGTTTACAGTACTGGTGACAGAGATACTGCCTCCCATTGCCTCCACCTGGTTCTTTGTTATAAACAATCCTATCCCGTTTGCTTCTGGGTGGCGGTGGAACGTCTTGTACATACCAAACATTTTGTCACCATACTGCTCCAGGTCTATTCCCATACCATTATCACTCACTTCCAGAAAGTGGCTTCCATTCTGCTCGTACGTCTGAATGTAGATAATCGGTTTGCGTCCTTTTTGACAGTATTTTATCGCATTCGTGATCAAATTTAGTAAAATACTCTCCAGATACTCAGAAATGTAGGTTATTTCGTCCAACTTATCAAAATCTGGGATGATCTGCGCATTTTCCCTTTTGATAAGAGAGGAAGTGGAGGCGATGACAACTTCCAGGGCATCCTGGAATCTCACCTTCTTTTTCTCCATTTTCAGGTTGGTCTGTTTAGTTACCACCTCGTTAAGCCGGTGAATGGCCTGTTCAAGATTCCCGGCAATATGGTTTACGTTGGTAAGAAGATCCAGCTTGTCCTGTGCACTTTTAGATTCTGAAAGCAGCTGTGAAATAAGGCTAAGATTACTGCTGTGCGATCTCAAATTGTGAGAAACGATATGGGCAAAATTAAACAACCTGGAGTTTTGGGCCGCAATGATGTCCAGCGAATTCTGCAGATTGATCTCGTTGGTTTTCTGAATATCGATATCCTGAAAAACCCCACGTATGCCAATGATATCCTGGTCCTTATTATAGACCGGTTTCCCCGTGGCCTTCACCCAGAACTCACTGTTATGAAAAGTGAGCATCTTTATTTCCACTTTAAAAGGAATGCCGAATTTCAGGCATTTTTTAAAGATCTCCTCAGCCAGTTCCTGATGTTCGGGGGCATAAAATTTCATTTTATCTCCGGGAACAGGTTCATAGTCATGCGGGCAGTTCAGGATTTTTTTCGTAACCTCGTCCCAGTAAACAGCACCTGTTTCGGCATCGTGGTACCAGCCGCCGGTAGAAGTCATTTCAGCAGTTTCCCTGTAATAAAAGAAATTCTCCTCTATAGTATATTGGTCTCGTTTCGCCTGGTGGATGTTGACAAATAAAAGTACTGCAGAATCTACATTAGAACCCTCTCTGTTCTTTAACGTACGGCATTCAAACCAGCGGAATTTCCCATTTTCCAATTTTAGCCTTAGTTCCTGGCTGAAGGGTTCACCCCCTGAAACCAGCTTTTGGAAATTTTCCCTGAAATCATATCGAAAATCCTTGTGTAGGATCTCGTTGACGAAATAATCGCAGGTAACCTCCGGTAGTTCCGACTTTCCTACTAAAGTGTGAAAATGAGGAGACCAGGAAATTTCTTTTGTGAGAAGGTTTACTTTCCAGTAAGCAACATCAAAGTCTTCTAAAATACTGTTTAACTGGACGTCGTTGAGCATCAACAATTCAATTGGTGCATTAAAAGTAGCCGAAAAAACGACTTTTACAAACTTTTGAAGCTATAAATTTTTGTAGGAGTCACGCAAAAATCCAGCGGAATGTCTTTTTCAGAAACTTCAGAGATTTCTGCTTCCGCTTCAAAGAATGAGAGTCCTACTTTAATAGTTTTCATGCTGCAGCTGCTCAAAAAGCGGTCATAAAACCCTTTTCCATAGCCTACCCGGTTTCCTTTTTCATCAAAGGCCAGCAACGGAATAAAAACCACATCAATTTTTTGTGGCGGTACTTCAATGCCATCAACAGGCTCGGGGATGCCATACTTGTTTTTACGAAGTACAGTGGAATCTGTCAGCAAAAAATTTGTAAGCCTGAAATTTTCAAAATCGGTTTTGGAGACAACAATATTCTTGTCTTTTCCGTGGAGAATTTGCAGAATGAATTCGGTGTCAATTTCCTTTTTTTGAGTGATGCTTAAAAAAAGGTGGAAATAGGAATATTCCCAAAGAGGTAATTTCAGAAGATTATTTGCAACTTCAAGGCTTTGTACTTCAATTTCTTCTGAAGAAAGTTCTTCTCTCAGCTTTTTGTATTTCAGCCGGGCTTCATTCTTCGTCATAGGTCTTGTTTGGGCTGGATAGGTGAAAAATGGCATCTCCCTGGTAAACTATAGGAGACTCGTTCACATTAATGATGTAGCCTTCGTTTGGTGCCTTTACTTTATGGCGCAGCTTTCCGTAGGGATCTGTAATAATGGCGATGTATTCTCCTTTCTCAACGTGTTTTCCGCAGGGAATTTTCACGTGCAGCAGGCCACTGTATTTGGCTCGCATCCAGGAGCTGTTTTCAATGATCACCGTTTCAACCTTAGGTTCGGGCACTTCAAATTTTTGCTTAAGCATTCCAAAATGGTTAAGGATACGCATCGCGCCTTCTACGCCGTTGCGGGCAATTTCCTTGTTGCTGTCGTTGGTTTTTCCTCCTTCATAAAGAAGCACGTGCTTTCCATGCTTTGTGCAGGTTTCTCTATAGGATTTGGTGATGGTTTTGGATAATACGGTAAAAGGGGAGTTGAATATTTTTGCATAGTGCAAAGCATCTTCATCTCCTTTTACAACACGTATTTGGGGCGCATTGAACCTGCTGGCACCACCGGTGTGAAAATCCAGACAAAAATTTGCGACAGGTAAAATCTTCTGAACAAACTGGTAGGCAAAACGGCTGGCCAAACTGCCATTTTTGGATCCCGGGAAACTTCGGTTGAGATCCCGCCCGTCAGGGAATTCCCGGGTTTTATTAAGGAACCCGAAGACATTTATAATAGGAATACACATAATTGTTCCTATGGCCGGCTTGTTGATTTCTTTGACAATAATTTGTCGCACCACTTCAACGCCGTTGATCTCGTCGCCGTGAATTCCGGCAGTTATTAGAACCACAGGGCCCGGTTTTTTGGCCCTTTCAATGATAATTGGCACTTCTACAGATGTAGCGGTGTAGAGTTTTGCCATATTAAAATTGATGGTTGCGCCTTTTCCCGGCGGAATTCTTTTTCCTAAAATCTCAAGAACGTTGTTTTCGTCAATGGAAGCCATGGGCTACATATTTCTTTCAATATATCTTATAATGGTTTTTGCAATGTCTTTCCCGGTGGCTTTTTCAATACCTTCAAGTCCCGGGGAAGAATTGACCTCGAGGATTAGCGGTCCTCTTGAACTCTGAAGCATGTCAACACCGGCAACACCAAGGCCCATTGCTTTGGCAGCTTTAATGGCGGCGTTTTCTTCATCATCGGTCAGCTGGATCACAGATGCCGAACCACCGCGGTGCAAATTACTTCGGAATTCACCTTCTTTTCCCTGCCGCTTCATGGCTCCTACTACGTGGCCGTCAACTACCAGCACTCTAATATCGGCACCGCCGGCTTCTTTGATAAACTCCTGTACGATCACCCTCGCCTGAAGTCCGTTGAAGGCTTCGATTACAGATTCTGCGGCGTTCTTTGTTTCGGCCAGAACGACTCCAAGTCCCTGTGTGCCTTCAAGTAATTTTATGATAAGAGGTGCGCCGCCCACATGATCAATGACTTCTCCAACATCTTTGGAATAGTTTGTAAAAACCGTTTTTGGCAGTCCCAGCCTGGCGCGGGAAAGCACCTGCAGACTCCTTAACTTATCACGGCTTCTTACCAGGGATTGAGATTCGGTGGTGGTGAAAACGCCCATCATTTCAAACTGTCGAACTACCGCGGTTCCGTAGAAAGTAACCGAAGCTCCAATTCTTGGAATGACCGCATCGGTATTTTCAAGATGCCTTCCGCGGTAAAAAATGGAAGGATGTTTTTTCTCTATGATGAGATCACATTTTAAAGGGTCAATGACTTCTATATCGTGTTTCCTTGCTCGTGCGGCTTCTATAAGCCGTTGAGTGGAATATAAATTACTGTTCCGGGATAAGATTTTTATGTTCATTCGATACGTTGATTGGCTGATACATCAAAAAATTCGGTATCAACAATGAATTTTTTAGTAATAAATTTTCTTCCCAGCAGCACAGGAAACCTCATTTCCTGCCGGGCAGAGAGCGAAAGTGATATCTTGAAAGTACGGTCAAAAAGGGTGATTTTTGTTTGAATTTGATATCTTTTTTGTACCATCCCGTTGCTGGATTTTACAAAGACAATATCATATTCTGTAAAGGTAAATTCCCTGCCGTTATACAAAGGATGTTCTTCATCTAAAAAGGTGCATTTCAACACTCCTTCTTCTTCTGTAATATTATCACAGTGGATAGACGAAGTATAGGCGCCGGTATCAACTTTTACTGAAATATCGTTTAGGTGCAAACCGGGAAAATCTGCCCTGTCATAACGACCAATCATTCGTTTTTCCATGGCTGCAAGTTAAGAAAACAAGAATGTATTAATCTTAACTATTTCTCAAAATATAATGCTGAATTTCAACGGGTTTCCTGTGTAAAGTGAAAAAATACTCTTCAAAAATGACATTTTTGCAGCAGATTTTATGGGATGGCAGCAGAGAATAAGTGCGGGAAAATAAGCGCAGCCTTTTGAACTGCTGCTCAAAAACGGCTTTTTGAAAAGGAATATTCCTGTTCAACTTTTACAAACTTCTGTTCTGCGGAAGTAAGAAATGGCTGATTTCCTGCGTTCTCTTTAAACCTGAAGCTTGCAATCGCAGCAGGAAAAGGTTCAGTTTTTGTACCCTGTCATTCCTGAAATTAATAAAAAATTAACAATATTCTGAAGCAGCTAAAATGGCTTCGGCTTTATTATATTTTACCTTTGAATCAATGGAGAAACCTAATGTAGAACTGCAGTTAAAAACCCTTCCCGAGAATCCGGGAGTGTACCAGTATTTCGACAGGAACGGAAAGATCCTTTACGTAGGAAAAGCCAAGAACCTTAAAAAACGCGTCACTTCTTATTTTACCAAGAACAATGACAGTCAGCGCATTCGGGTAATGGTGAAAAAGATCCACGAAATTCGGCATATCGTGGTCTCTTCAGAAACAGATGCCTTGCTGCTGGAAAACAATCTTATTAAAAAACTGCAGCCGCGGTTCAATGTAATGCTCAAGGATGATAAGACCTATCCGTGGATATGCATCAAAAATGAACGTTTTCCCAGGGTTTTTCCTACGCGCCGACTTGTAAAAGACGGGAGCGAATATTATGGTCCTTTTACCAGTTTTAAAACGGTGAACACGTTGCTGGACCTAATCAAAGGCCTTTATCAGCTAAGGACCTGCAATTATGATCTTTCTGAAGAAAAAATAAGGAACGGGAAGTACAAGGTGTGCCTTGAATACCACCTGGGTAATTGCCAGGGACCTTGTGAAGCCAACGAGGCCGAGGAAGAATACCTGAAAAAGATCGAAGCCATACGTCAAATTGTAAAAGGGAATTTTAAAGATTCCCTGCAGGATTTCAGGCAGCAAATGAAGCTGCATGCAGAGAGGATGGAATTTGAAGAGGCCCAAAAAATCAAGACAAAAATTGATGTTTTAGAGAACTATCAATCCAAATCCACGGTGGTAAACCCAAAGATCAACAATGTGGATGTGTTCTCTATTGTGACAGATGAGGAATACGGTTATGTGAATTTTCTACAATTGTCCCATGGCGCTATTATAAGGGCGCATACCATAGAAATGAAGAAGAAGCTGGACGAGACAGAGCAGGAATTGCTGGAGCTTGGAATTACTGAAATTCGGCAGCGCTTCAATTCCCTTACCCGGGAGATTTATGTGCCTTTCAAGGTAGATGTGGGAGAGGATATTAAAGTCACCGTGCCTAAACTGGGAGATAAAAAGCAAATCGTGGATCTTTCTACACGTAATGCGAAATACTTCAGGCAGGAGCGTTTTAAACAAATGAAGATCGTTGATCCAGACAGGCACGTGAAGAGGATCATGGCGCAAATGAAAAAGGATCTCAGGCTTAAAGAGGAGCCGCGGCATATAGAATGTTTTGACAACTCAAACATTCAGGGATCCAATCCTGTGGCTGCCTGTGTGGTTTTTAAAGATGGCAAGCCCAGCAAAAAGGATTATCGCAAATTCAATATAAAAACGGTGGAAGGGCCCAATGACTTTGCTTCTATGGAAGAAGTGGTGTTTAGGCGTTATCGCAGGTTGCTTGATGAAGGAGAGCCCTTGCCGCAGTTGATCATTGTGGATGGTGGGAAAGGCCAGCTTTCTTCCGCAGTAAAAGCGCTGGAAGTGCTGGATCTACGCGGTAAAATTGCCATTATTGGAATTGCCAAGCGCCTGGAAGAAATTTTTTACCCGGGAGATTCTATTCCGCTGTATCTGGACAAAAAATCTGAATCTTTAAAGATCATTCAGCATCTTCGGAACGAAGCACACCGCTTTGGGATTACCTTTCACCGGAACAAACGAAGTAGCACTGCCTTAAATACCGAACTGGAAAGTATTGCGGGGATTGGAGAAAAAACAGTGGTGGAACTGTTAAAGAATTTCAGATCTTTAAAAAGGGTAAAGCAGGCGAGCCTTGAGGAATTAGCTGCGGTTGTTGGAAAATCCAAAGCCGGGATCGTCTATAACCATTACCACGAAAAATGATAAAAAAAGTATCTTTTCTTTTTCTGGTTTTCAGCTGTATCGCTTTTTCTCAGGAGAAGGAGGATCCTGTTGTGGGCCTGGTTCTAAGTGGTGGTGGTGCAAAAGGACTGGCGCATATTGGTGCTTTGAAAGTGCTGGAGGAAGCAGGAGTGCAAATAGATTACATTGGCGGTACAAGTATGGGGGCTATTGTGGGCTCACTCTATGCCGCAGGATATTCGGCACAACAACTGGATAGTATTTTTCAAATGACAAATTTCAACGTCCTTATTCAGGATGAACTGCCAAGAGGTTCGCGCACCTTCTACGAAAGAAATGATGCCGAAAAATATGCTGTAAGACTGCCTTTTGATGATTTTCGTGTTTCCTTTCCTTCAGGGATATCGCGTGGGCAGAATGTCTACAATATGATGTCTGAACTTACACTTCATCTTGCAGATAGAACCAATTTTGAGGAACTGCCTATTCCCTTCTTTTGTGTTGCCACGAACGTGGAAACGGGAGAAGAGGTGATTTTGGACAGCGGCCATTTACCGCAGGCGGTTTTGGCCAGTTCTGCCATCCCCACCTTGTTCAGCCCTGTAACTGTAGATGGAAAATTACTGACTGATGGGGGTGTGGTCAATAATTTTCCTGTGGAAGAAATGAGGAAAAGAGGCGCCGATATTATAATTGGAGTAGATGTTCAGGATAGTCTATCGACAAGGGAAGATCTTTCTTCTGCTTTTGAGATCCTTACCCAGATAAGCAACTTTCGAACAGTGAAAGACATGAAAGAAAAGGTGGAAGAGACCGATGTATATATCGATCCGCCCATTGCTCCTTTTGGAGTAATGTCTTTTGACCGGGGCAGGAAAATTATTGAAGCCGGGGAAGAGGCGGCTCGTACAAAGATGAGCGAGCTACAGGAGATCTCCCGTTTACAGAAAAAGGAGCCAAGGGAACAACTGTTGATCAAAGAAGTTGACAGTCTTTACATAGCCGATTTACGTGTCACCGGAAATCACTCCTATCCCCGTGCTTATGTGCTTGGAAAGCTAAAATTTCGCTACCCCTCAAAAGTGTCATATAGAAGCTTTATTTTGGGAATAAACAATCTCTCGGCTACGGGAAATTTCAACCGGGTGAACTATAAATTGATCCCACTCAATGGCGGGTATGTAATGGAGCTGGACCTGGAGGAAAAGGAAAACAAGACCTTTCTGCAAATGGCACTGCATTATGATGATCTTTACAAGAGTGGAGCGTTGGTGAACCTTACGCGCAAAAGTCTTTTGTTTACCAACGATCTGGCTTCTTTGGATGTTGTTTTGGGGGATAACTTCAGGTATAATTTCGAATATTACTGGGATAAGGGATTTTACTGGAGCGTTGGCGTAAGGTCAAGGTATAATAGCTTTAACAAAAGTGTGGGCATTGATTTTACTGAGACTTCCCCTCAATTTTCACAGATTAGCCTTAACCGTATTTCCATAGATTATGAAGATGTGACCAATCAACTGTATTTTGAAACGCTTTTTGAACAGGTCTTTTCCATTGGCGTAGGAGCAGAACATAAGTTCCTGGAAATTTCTTCAGAAACCATCAGTGATTCAGAAAGTACGGTGCCTTCTACGGTTTTTGACAGGAGCAGTTACTTCAGCACTTTCAGCTATCTCAAGTTTGACAGCTATGATAACAGGTTCTTCCCCGGAAGTGGTTTCTACTTCAACGGTGATTTTCATTTCTACCTGCTGTCTTCAGATTATAATGAAAACTTTTCAGAATTCTCTATCGTAAAAGGGGATTTAGGATATGCTTTTTCGCCTACCAGGAGGTTTACCACGAGGTTTTCAACGGGCACAGGATTTCATTTGGGAAAGAACAGCAGCAATTCTTTACATTTCCTGCTGGGTGGCTACGGAAATGATTTTATTAATAATATCTTCCCTTTCTACGGATATGATTTCCTGGAACTTTCGGGTGACAGTTACGTGAAGAGCATGATAGAACTCGACTATGAGATTTTCAGAAAAAATCATTTAACTGCGAGCGCGAATTTTGCAAACGTGGACAATGATCTCTACGGAAGCGGGAAATGGCTTTCTTTACCCGAATATTCCGGTTACGCTTTAGGATATGCACTGGAAACCTTTATGGGTCCCGTGGAGGCAAAATATTCTTACTCACCAGATACCAGGAACAGCCACTGGTATTTTAGTATAGGTTTCTGGTTTTAGATTTCTTTAATTATAATTCACACAAAATTTTCCGATATTTGTAATCGAACGAAAACGGTTCTTTGGTTTCTTCTATTCAAATCACGAAAACGTTTTCAGAAAAATCCCGATTATGCCATTTTATCATAAACTAGGAAAAATTCCTCCAAAAAGACATACCATTTTTAAAAAACCCGATGGCAGCTTGTATTATGAACAGCTGTTTGGGACTATTGGATTTGACGGAATGTCTTCAAATATGTACCATGAACAGCGGCCTACGCAGGTTAAGGAAATAAAAGGCAGTTATGATGTACGCCCAAAAATAGCAAAAGAAGACAACATTCAGTCGTACAGGTTTAAAGGCTTCCAGGTAAAACCTGAACCCGATTATCTTGAAAGCCGAAAGGTGGTTCTCACCAATTCAGACGTGGATATCGTCCTGGCTGCTCCGCAACAATCTACTTCAGATTATTTTTATAAAAACTCAGATTCCGATGAGCTTTTGTTTGTTCATAAAGGTAGCGGAAAGTTAAGGACGCACCTTGGAAATCTTGATTTTAAGTATGGTGATTACCTGGTAATTCCCCGTGGTACAATTTATAAACTGGATTTTGATGATGAGGTGAACCGGTTATTTATCGTAGAATCACGGCGCCCCATTTACACCCCTAAGAAATACCGCAATTATTTTGGACAGTTGCAGGAACATTCTCCATTTTCTGAAAGGGATATCCGCCAGCCTTACGAGCTTGAAACAAATGATGAAAACGGCGATTTTCTTATTAAAATCAAGAAAAAAGGAAGGATCTTCGATATGATCTATGCTTCGCATCCTTTTGATGTGGTGGGTTACGATGGTTATAACTATCCTTACGCGTTTTCCATACATGATTTTGAACCCATTACAGGACGAATTCATCAGCCGCCACCGGTGCATCAAAATTTTGAAACCGATGCTTTTGTGGTTTGCTCTTTTTGTCCCAGGTTATATGATTACCATCCGGAGAGTATTCCGGCGCCATACAATCACAGTAATATTGACAGTGATGAGGTACTTTATTATGTAGACGGCGATTTTATGAGCCGGAATGATATTGAAGCGGGACACATTTCGTTGCACCCGGCGGGAATTCCGCATGGGCCGCATCCGGGAGCCGTAGAGAGAAGTATAGGTCAGACAAAAACGGAGGAACTGGCGGTTATGGTAGATACTTTCAAGCCGTTAATGGTTACCGAAGAAGCCATGAAAATTGCCGATGAAACTTATCACCAGTCCTGGCTGGAACATTGATCCAGGAATTAAACTAAAATAAAATTAATTCCGCCCCGGCGGAAAAGAAATAACAAAATTATGTCAACAGAAAATACAACCGAACTTAAGAAGACAGTACCACAGGCAGAAGACTTTTTGCCGTTGCTGGGAACAGATTTTGTAGAACTGTACGTAGGAAATGCCAAGCAGGCAGCCTATTATTATCAACAGGCCTGGGGCTTTCAACCTGTGGCCTATTCAGGTTTGGAAACCGGAAGTAAAGACAGGGTTTCCTACGTGCTACAGCAGGGGAAAATCCGGCTGGTGCTCACTTCCCCAATCCAACCCGGGGGAGAGATCAATGCCCACATAGACAAGCATGGCGACGGAGTGAAAATTGTCGCGCTGTGGGTAGATGACGCACGCAAAAGTCATGAAGAAACAACAAAACGCGGTGCAAAATCTTACGTAGAGCCTTACGAGATCAATGATGAGCACGGGCAGGTGGTTCTTTCGGGAATCCATACGTATGGAGAGACCATCCATATGTTCGTGGAGAGAAAGAACTATACGGGAGCTTTTATGCCTGGCTATAAAGAGTACAAACCTAACTTCAGCACAAAGCCGGTAGGTCTAAAATATATTGACCATATGGTAGGAAATGTAGGCTGGAACGAAATGAACAAGTGGTGTGAATTCTATGCTAAGGTAATGGGATTCGCACAGCTGGTTTCTTTTGATGACAAGGATATTTCCACAGACTATACTGCTCTTATGAGTAAGGTGATGAGCAATGGAAACGGAAGGATCAAATTCCCTATCAATGAACCTGCAACAGGTAAGAAAAAATCCCAGATCGAAGAGTACATAGATTTCTACCATGGTGCGGGAGTGCAGCATATCGCTGTTGCTACAGATAACATTATAGAAACAGTGACCAATCTGCGGGATCGTGGTGTAGAATTCTTGCATGTGCCAGATACTTATTATGATGATGTTCTTGACCGGGTAGGTGAAATTGATGAAGATCTTGAGCCTCTAAAAGAACTTGGGGTGTTAATTGACCGTGACGATGAAGGTTATCTCCTGCAAATATTCACGAAACCGGTTTTGGATCGTCCTACTATGTTTTTTGAAATTATTCAGCGTAAAGGTGCTCAATCCTTCGGAAAAGGTAATTTTAAAGCACTTTTTGAAGCTATTGAAAGAGAACAGAATTTACGAGGAACCCTGTAGATTTATATGTTATAAAGAGAATATTTCAGCTAAAACATAAATATTGTGATGTAATGAAAAATATTTCGTTAAACTGAAATTTTATATTGCAGGTAATGCAGGAATGTGAGACTTTTGCACCGCAATTTTGGAGTGGTTACCATAATTGTAAAATGAAATTTTTTTTTCATAATTTAAGTTTTAGTTGGTTAATAAGATTAAAAACCCTGTCGTTATTTGACAGGGTTTTTTCTTTTGAATACATTTGGAATAGAAATTGTAATTCTTGAGCAAAGCCCATCTAATCTATATTGAATGAAAAAAATAGTTACAGTTGTTTTGCTCCTTTTAACTTATGTTGGCAGTGCACAGTCGCACCAGGCGTTTCAGGATGGGGAGTGGTTTCGGTTTAGAATCCACTACGGAATTTTAGATGCGGGTTTTGCCACCCTCGAAGTAAACGAGTTAAGATATAATAATAATCCTGTTTACCACGTGGTGGGAACAGGAAAATCGGCCGGGGCTGTTCACTGGTTTTTTAAAGTAAGGGATAATTATGAATCTTACTTCAATAAATATTCCGGGGCACCCTATAAATTTATACGGCAAATCGATGAAGGAGGGCATACCAGGGATATTGAGATAGCTTTTGATCATAAAGATAATGAGGCGCTGGTTCTTGACAAAAAGCGCAATACTGAGAAAAGGTATCCCGTAAATGAAGGTGTTCATGATATGCTCTCGGCATTTTATTACCTTCGCAATAATCTAGATGTAGAAGGCCTGAAAGAAGGAGATGTTATGGATTTGAACATGTTCTTTGATGATGAAAATTTTGATTTTCAGCTTAAATTCCTAGGGCGGGAGGTGGTAGATTCTAAAATAGGAAAAATTGCAACGCTTAAATTCCGGCCTTACGTGATGGCGGGAAGAGTTTTTAAAGAAAAAGAAAGCCTTACCATTTGGGTGAGCGACGATGAAAACAGGATGCCGGTCAAAATAAAGGCGAAATTAGCAGTGGGCTCTCTTGATGCAGATATTGATGCCTTTAAAGGGCTAAAACATCCTCTTCGGATAATAATGGATTAAAAATGAGGGAAATTAAACCCGAAATTGCTGAAAAAGTTTTTCAGCTGGAAGAGAAGTTCAAAAATTCGGGGCAGGACCTGGGTTCTTATCTTGACGGTTTACTTTATGATCGCTATCTTACTTACTGGGATTACATAAATCTCGATACGCTTTTGAGTCTTCAAAAACCGCTTACACATTTTCCCGATGAAGAAATTTTTATAGGCTATCATCAAATCACCGAACTTTATTTTAAGCTCGTAATCCATGAGCAGAAACAAATAATTGAAGCCGAGGATCTTACTGCTGAATTTTTCACGGCGAAGCTGAACAGGATCATTCGCTATTTTCGCATTTTGACAGATTCATTTGATGTAATGATACGCGGAATGGAGCGTGAGCAGTTCATTAAGTTCCGGATGGCTCTCTTGCCGGCGAGCGGATTTCAGTCGGCTCAATTTAGAATGATCGAATTATTTTCCACGCCACTTCAAAATCTCGTACATACAGAAGTGCGTGAAGAGATGGCCAAAAATGCCAAAACTGAAGAACTTTTTCAAAATATATACTGGAAAAGGGGCGCTACAGATCTTTCAACCGGAGAGAAAACCCTCACGCTAAAGCAATTCGAGAAAAGATATACACATCGGTTTTTAAGAATTGCAAAAGAACACAGGAAAAGTACCCTTTTTTCACAAGTATGAACAGCTTTCTTCCGAAGAAAAAAACAATAAAGAATTAATTGCCGCGTTGCGTAATTTGGACATTGCAGTCAATGTAAACTGGTTGCTTGTACACATTGGTGCTGCGCAAAGATATTTGATAAGCAAAGACAAATCTGTTGCGCCGGCGACGGGAGGAACAAACTGGAAAGAATTTTTGCCCCCTAGTTTTCAGCGAATTTCCTTTTTTCCGCAGTTGTGGAGTGAAGATGAACTAAAATCATGGGGTAAAGAATGGGTGGAACAAACATTTAATAATAAAAAATAAATTAAGTTGAAAAGATTTAGTTACCTGCTAGTGATGATATTGGCTTTTACGGCCTGTAGTGATGAAGTGAGAAAAGCTGAAATAGCTGAAGTTATTGAAGAGGAACCAATCCCTGAAGTTAAAGAGTTCGGTTTTTCACTCAACGATTTTGTGGTGGTGAGGGATACCATTAGACGCGGAGACAGTTTTGGAAATATTTTGATTAGTCATGGAATTGATCACGGGAAGGTTTTTGAAATCGTGCAGGAAGTAAAAGATGTTTTTGATCCTCGCAGGATCGTTCTTGGAAAACCTTATGTTATTCTTAAAGCCAAAGATTCGGCTCAGACTCCGCAGGCATTCATCTATGAAAATGATAAAATTGAATATACTGTGGTGAATACCGGCGACAGCATTGCAGCCTATAAAGCTGAAAAACCGGTGACCATCAAGCAACGTGCAGTTTCAGGAGTAATAACGTCCAGTCTTTCTGAAGCTGTGGAAAGCGAAGGCCTTAATTTTCTTCTTACACATGAGCTTAGCAATATTTACCAGTGGAGTATAGATTTCTTCAGGCTTCAAAAAGGTGACAGATTCAAGCTGGTTTTCAATGAAAAGTATATAAATGATACTATTTATGCCGGTATTGAGAATATAGAAGCTTCAGTTTTTGTGCACCAGGACAAGCCTTACTATGCATTTAACTTTAAAGCAGATTCTACTGCGCTTGATGGAGATTTTTATGATGAAGAAGCGCGCCCTTTACAAAGTTTCTTTCTTAAAGCGCCTTTAAATTACAGCAGGATCTCTTCAAGATTCAGTCCTCGCAGGTATCACCCGGTACAAAAGAGATGGAAAGCTCATAAAGGAACAGATTATGCCGCGCCGCATGGAACGCCTATTTGGAGTACTGCTAATGGAGTAGTGATCGCTTCAAGCTATACCGGCGGTAATGGGAATTATGTAAAGATCAAACACAATAATACATATACCACGCAATACCTTCACATGTCAAAAAGGGCAGTGAAGCAGGGACAGCGTGTAAAGCAGGGAGATGTTATTGGATATGTAGGCAGCACCGGGCTGGCTACAGGCCCGCACGTTTGCTATAGATTTTGGGTGAACGGCGTGCAGAGAGATCCTTTCCGCCAGAACCTCCCGGCTGCCGAGCCTATTGATGATAAACTAAAACCATCCTATTTTGCTGCAATTGAGCCATTAAAAGCTGAATTGAATAAAATTGAATTTAAAAATATATAAACGAATGAGGAATATAAATCCTACCCATACAAACGCCTGGAAAAAACTGCAGGAACATTTCGAATCTGCCAAAGATTTAAGAATGAAAGATCTTTTTGAAAATGATCCACAGCGTGCAGAGGATTTCAGTATTCAGTGGGAAGATTTTTATGTTGATTTCAGTAAGAATATTATAAATAAAGAAACGCAGTCACACCTGCTTTCTTTAGCTGAAGAAGTGAATCTAAAAGAGGCAATAGACGCCTATTTTTCAGGAGAGGCGATTAATAGAACCGAAGGTCGTGCTGTGCTTCATACCGCCTTAAGAGAAGAGAAAGATGCAAATGTTGAGGTAGATGGAGAAAATATTATTTCTGAAGTTTATGAGGTAAAAAATAAAATTACATCTTTTACAAATGCCGTTATAGAGGGTAGTCAAAAAGGCTATTCTGGCAAGACTTTTGCAGATGTGGTAAATATTGGGATTGGAGGATCTGATCTTGGTCCTGTGATGATCACCGAAGCACTTGAATATTACAAGAACCACCTGAAAGTACATTTTGTGTCTAATGTAGATGGCGATCACGTGCATCAAACCATCAAAAACCTTAATCCCGAAACGACCTTGTTCGTGGTGGTTTCAAAATCATGGTCAACACAGGAAACTTTATCCAATGCCAGTACGATAAGAGAATGGTTTACGAAAAAAGCCCCAAAAGAGGCTGTTGCAAAGCATTTTGTAGCAGTTTCCAGTAATGTAAAAGCTGTTCAGGAATTTGGAATTGATAGTGAGAATATTTTCCCGATGTGGGATTGGGTAGGAGGCAGATTTTCTCTGTGGAGTGCGGTTGGATTATCGATTAGCCTTTCTATAGGTTTTGAAAACTTTAATGCGCTGCTAAAAGGAGCTCATGCAATGGATGTTCATTTCAAAGAAAGTTCTTTTGAAAAAAATATTCCGGTACAAATGGCACTTTTGACTATCTGGTATAATAACTTCTTTAAGGCAGAGTCTGAAGCTGTTATTCCTTACTCTCAATATCTTCACAGGTTGCCTGCATATCTTCAACAGGCCATCATGGAAAGCAACGGGAAAAGTGTAGATCGAAATGGAGACAAAGTAGATTATGAAACCGGAACTTTAATTTGGGGTGAACCGGGAACCAACTCCCAGCATGCATTCTTCCAGTTGATCCACCAGGGAACAAAATTAATTCCGGCGGAATTTATTGGCTTCAAAAAATCCCTTTTTGAAGATGCCGGTCACCACAACAAGCTTATGGCCAATTATTTCGCCCAAACCGAGGCATTGTTACAGGGGAAGAATAGGGACGTAGTAGAGCAGGAATTAAAGGACAAAAATCTTTCTTCAGAAGAAATTGAAGCGCTTGCTCCTTTTAAGGTTTTTGAAGGAAACAAACCAACTACAAGTATTCTTGTTGATAAACTAACCCCCGAAAGCTTAGGTAAGCTAATTGCTTTATATGAGCACAAAATTTTTGTGCAGGGAGTTATCTGGAATATCTACAGCTATGACCAATGGGGTGTGGAATTAGGTAAACAATTGGCAACTAATATCTTGAAAGAAATAGAAGGAAATGACGTTCAACAGCATGATTCTTCTACTTCTAAAATGTTAAAATTTTTCCTGAGTTAAGAGGAAAGAAATGAGCTAACAATTATATTGAGTGTAAATAACTGTTATTTAGTGTTTTACATTGTTTTAGAGTGAAGTTGTTGACGAAATCCTTTGCGAAAAAATCTTAACGTTCAGTTAAAGGATGTTTTTCAGGAAATGTGTTCTTTTGCATCAACTTTTAAAACTCAAACTAACAAATTACACAATGAGGAAATTATTAGCAATGGCGTTGTTCTTTGCAACAGCTACAATTTTTGCTCAGGGTACTATCACAGGAACAGTGATGGATCCAGACATGGCCGGTCCTTTACCCGGCGCAAACGTACGTGTGACGGGAACGACAACAGGTACTACAACTGATTTTAATGGAGAATTTGTTCTTAATGTTAAGCAAGATACAGGAACCATTGAAATTAGCTTTCTTGGTTTTGAAAAGCGAGTAATAACATTTGATGTAACTGGCGGTGAAACTTTAGAATTGGGTGAAGTTGAACTTTATCCAGACGACAATGCTCTAGATGAAGTGATCATTACAAGCTATTCATTAGCAATTGACCGTAAAACACCGGTTGCCGTCTCGACAATTAGAGCAGAAGAAATTGAAACTAAGTTGGGAAACCAGGAATTTCCTGAGATACTAAAGACAACTCCAGGTATCTATGCTACCAAAGCAGGAGGTGGATTTGGTGATGCTCAACTTAGGATGAGAGGATTTAATTCGGAAAATATCGCTGTTATGATTAATGGTGTTCCTGTTAATGACATGGAGAATGGAAGGGTGTACTGGAGTAACTGGGCTGGTTTGTCTGATGTTACTCGTACTATGCAGGTGCAAAGAGGTTTGGGTGCAGCTAAAGTTGCAGTGCCTTCTATTGGTGGTACTGTAAATATCCTTACAAAAACTACCGACATGGAAGAAGGTGGAAGCGTAACAGCTGCAACCGGTAATGATGGTTTACAAAGATTTGGAGCTACTGTTTCTACAGGTAAAACTGAAAGTGGATGGGCTGCCACTGTTTCTGCATCTAAAACAAGTGGAGAAAGATTTGCTGATGGACTTCAATTTGAAGGTTACAATTATTTTGTAAATATTGCCAAAGATTTTGGTGATAACCATTCTTTGTCTTTAACGGCTTTTGGAGCTCCTCAATGGCATGGTCAAAGAGAAACCCGTTATACTATTGAAGATTATCAAAGAAGTGACAGAGGAATTAAGTTTAACGGTGATTGGGGTTATCTTAATGGACAGGTTGTAAATGTACAGGATAACTTTTATCACAAGCCGCAAATTTCCTTAAACCACTACTGGACTATTTCAGATGCCACAAGCTTATCGACCGCTGCCTATGTTTCTACCGGTACTGGTGGTGGTGGTGGATTTGATGGTGAGGCAGATTTAAGGAGTGTCACCTCTCCTTACAGAAGTGCACCTTATGAACCCTTAAATCTAGACCTTGTTGTAGCTGAAAATGCAGCCAGTGGAGCAGATGGATCTGAAACTATCTTATACAACTCAAGGAATGACCACAATTGGTATGGTTTGCTTTCCACGCTTTCTACTGAAGTTTCTGAGGGGATCGAATTTCTTGGGGGTGTTGATTTCAGGTATTACGAAGGAAAGCATTTCCAGGAAGTAAAAGATTTACTAGGTGGGCAATATTGGCTGGATGATAGCAATGCCAACAACCCTGTCAACCTTGCAAGAGTTGGAGACAAAATTAATTATTATAACGATGGTATTGTTCTTTGGGAAGGAGGATTTGCACAAGTGGAATATTCCAATGATATTCTATCAGCTTTTGTTACTCTAGCTGCTTCAAATACATCCTACAAAAGGATAGATTACTTTAACTATGAAGATTCAGATCCTAACCAGGAAACAGATTATCAACATTTCTTCGGTTACAACGCGAAAGGTGGTGCTAACTGGAATATCGACGATAAGCACAACATTTTTGGTAATATAGGTTATTTTGAAAAAGCGCCTTTCTTTGATGCTGTGTTCCAAAACTTTGAAAACGATATCAATGAAGATGCCGAGAATCAAAAAATCTTTAGTGCAGAGTTGGGATATGGGTTTAGAATTCAGGATCTTCGAATAAATGTAAATGCATATCACACTTTGTGGCAGGATAGAACATTCGTTCAATCTTTCTATAGCGTTGGTGAGGATCCACAAGAATTTTTTGCTAACATTTTGGGTGTAGATGCCCTTCACAGGGGTATTGAAATCGATATTGATTATCGTCCTTTTGAAAGACTTACATTGACGGGAATGGCTTCTTTTGGAGACTGGAGATGGAATAATAACATATCTGATGTAATCATTTATGATCAAAACCAGGAACCGGTGAATGAAGAGGATCCTTTGAATATTTTTATTGAAGATGTTCCTGTAGGTGATGCTGCACAAACTACTATGGCTTTAGGTGCGGACTGGGAGGCTTTCTCAGGAACTTTTATTCGCGCAGATGTTACTTATTATGACAGATATTTCGCAGATTTTGAGCCAACAGGAAGAACTGAGCCAGGATTGGCAGATCCTTGGCAAGTTCCGGCTTATGGATTGCTGGATCTTGGTTTAACTCATAACCTGGCTTTTGGTCCTTTTGATGCAAGACTTAATGCGAATGTATTTAACGTATTTGATACAGTTTATATTTCAGATGCCCAGGATGGTCCTGCCACCAATGGTTTTCCTGCATCTACTGCAAGAACATCTAATGTGTGGTATGGATTTGGTCGCACATATACTGTTGGAGCCACAATAAATTTCTAAAACATTGAAAATGAAAAAAGTATTTTATTTATTAGCTGTATTTGTAGGTTTGGGCCTTACCGGTTGTGAGCCTATGGAAGATATACATGACGAGATCAACTATGAGTTAGACAACAGTCTTGCGGTGGGAACTACCACTTATACGTTGACCGAAGACAATTATGAGAGTTTGGATATTGCTGAAGAAGGATTTACATCAGTCGAAGAAGCAGGTGAACTAATTCCATTTTTGTTAAATGAACTTTATCCGGTATATGGAGAGGAGTCTGCAATAGGAGTTACTTTTAATCTTTTTGAACCAATCACTCCGGAAGTTTACACTGTGACAAGTGATGGTTATGCGGCTGTAGATCTTGATGATAATTATTTCTCTGGTATTTCTCAAATTCAGGCTTTTCTTGAATATCAATTTCCACGTGCTGAGGCAGGTGATCACATTGAATTGACTTACAATGCTGTGGCAAATGAAATAGCCTATACTTTAACTGCAGAAGATTTTGATTTTATTCAGGACGAATTAGGGAGTGAGTATCCAGATGAGACGGGCAGCGCTGCACAATATAGTAATTTTGACAGGAGAGAGGGTAATGGAGCTTACTGGAGCAATGAAATGATTCTTGAAGCTATAGATGTAGTACTTCTTGAAAATATAGACGAAGGTGTCGAAGGACAGACGTATAATGTTTCATATGCAATTTATGATGGTTCGTCGGGGACGGAAAGCATGACGGTTAGATTTAATGGTGAATCATATGTCTTATCTGGAGGAATGGCATATGATGTGTCTAATGGAGATTTTGATCTAATTGGTGAGGAATTTGCGGAAACTTATCCGGAAGCTGCGGAGAGTGCTGCCACCTATAACAATTTTGATCGAAGAGAAGATAATGATGCTTACTGGAATGAAAATATGATTTTGGAGGGTTTAAATTTCTTATTAAAGGAAAATTTCCCCAATGCAGGTGCAGGTGCTCAATATAATGTTTCCTATCGTACGTACACCGAGGATGGTAGTAGCTCAGAAATGATTTCATTGGTTATGAATGAAGAAGGAGAGTACGTTATAGATGAAGAAGGTGGTGTTTCGACTGTGGAGACCACAAATGTTTTTGCTCTTACTAATGGAACATGGAACATGCCACTTACTTTAACTAGTGAGGATTACGCTACTATGGGTCAAAGCTATCCCAATTTTGATGATGAGGCAGAAGCTTATCAAATGATTTCTGTTTTTCTAGGTATGGAATATCCTTATGCAAGAGAAGGAGATATGCGTTCAGTAGCATATGATTTCTATGAAGGTAGTACTTCAACAAGATACACGCTTTTTGTGTTTGAAGATGGTGAATGGACTGCAATCCCCAGAACTATCCAACAAACACTTCAGTTTAGTCATAATGGAGATAACTGGGAGCCGGATAATACTATTAGATATAATTTAACCGGCCCTGATTATGATTACATAGCTGAAGCACTCAGCGACGTAGAAGGATATCAGGCAGCAACCAGTAATTTGGCGCAATATGGAAACTTCAACCTGAATAACTGGGAAAATGATATGATCCTTGAAGGATTAAGGGTTCTATTAGATAACATTGATCCTTCTGCGGAAGTCGGTCAAAAGTATATTCTTACTTATGAAGTATATCCTGGATATGTTCTTACCAGAATGAATCTTATCAAAAATGCCGAGGGAGAATGGGTTGTCAATGAATAATCCATAGAATTAAACAAGTATAATAGAAGAGCCTCTTAACCGTAATAAGTAAGAGGCTCTTCTCATATAAATTAGTAATTTTACTTAAAAATAGATATGAGTATGAAAAAGATATTTTTTACAGTGCTAGGTGCAGTAATGCTTTCAGGATGTAGTTCTGATGATGATATCGTACAACCGGAAGAACCAGGCACAGAGACTTCACAGCCTGTAGCTGTAGATGATAAAATTAATGCAGTAGAAAATGAAATTTTAATATTTGAGGCCGATGCATTACTGCAAAACGACAACATTGTCGATAGTGCCAGAATAAGCGAATTTGATGAAGAAACTTCTGAAGGTGGGGAACTTGTTAGAAATCTGGATGGAACTTATACCTACACACCTCCGGTTAATTTTATGGGAGAAGATGGTTTTTCATACACTATATGTGTTCCTTTAAGTGAAGAGCGATGCTCTACGGCAAATGTTGTGGTTACTGTTGGTGACGCAGGGGAGCCTGTTGCAGAAGATGATTCTTACGAGACCGAAGAAGATAATAGCTTAACGATCAGGAGTTATCTTGATAACGACCAGTTGCTGGACAATGCCGAAGTTGCATCCATAGATATGGAAGGTGCTAGCGGTACCGCTGTTCTGGAAGAAAACGGAAATATTACTTACACTCCTGCCGATGGTTTTGTGGGAGAAGACTCTTTCACCTATACAATTTGTGACGACGATGAAACCCCAACCTGTGTAAGCGCCACGATCACTGTAAATGTTATTGATGAAGGTACTCCCGTAGCTGCCGATGATTCTGTCATTGTTTCTTCTGAAAATTCAGGGCTGGTAATAGACGATCTGCTGGAGAACGATAATCCTGTTGATGATGCTGTCATTACTTCTGTGGATGCTTCAGGAAGTGCCGGGACTGTAGTGCTCAATGATGATGGCACCGTTACCTATACACCCCAAAATGGCTTTTTAGGAGAAGATTCTTTTGAGTACTCACTTTGTGATGATGACACGCCAAATGCTACATGTGTGACAGCAACCGTTACGGTTACTGTTGTTGATCCTGTGGCTTTTAATATTCCATCACACCTTCAGGATTACTACAGGAACTTTGCCTTTTCAACAAATGCTGAGACAAACCTTCAGTATATAAGTGATCTTACTTCAGATAAACATACAGTACTTCTTTCTTATACAGACAGGCATGATTACCTTTACGAGGCAGATGCAAGCCTGGAGAATCCGGAGAATGTGGTCTTGATGTATTCCGGAGAGGAAAGGTACTGGAGAGAATATACTTCAGGTTCAAATGATTATGAAACTCAAACTTTTAATACAGAACATATCTATCCGCAGTCAAGATTAACTTCAGATCTTGCAGTGGCCGATCTTCATCACCTGAGAGTTGCTGATGCCAGCATCAATTCTCTTCGCCTAAATTATCCTTACACTAATGGTAGCGGGGATTATGGCCTGGTGGGAGATGATGAATGGTATCCCGGGGACGAATGGAAAGGAGATGTTGCAAGGATGATCATGTACCTTAATGTAAGATACGGGCAGTCTTTCTCAAAAGTGGGAAGTATGGAGTTGTTTTTAGAGTGGAATGCAGAAGATCCTGTTTCAGATTTTGAGTTGCAGCGCCAGGAAGTTATTGAAGCCGCACAGGGTAACAGAAATCCGTTTATTGATAATCCATACCTTGCCACCTTGATTTGGGGAGGTGATGCAGCTGAAAATCGCTGGGAATAATTATTAATCAGGGATAGTGAATTTATTGAACCGCCTCTTTAAAAGGGGCGGTTTTTTTTGTGAAAAAAACTACCTTTACGCTAAAATCTACATTTATGTATTCAACCGTATATTTCATTCATTCCTGGTGGGCCTATCTTGTGGTTCTCGTTCTTTTAATAGCTTCTGTAAACGCTTTTATTGGGTGGTTATCCAAAAAAGAGTTTGGAGCCAATGATTTTCGCATTTCCCTTTTTACTTTGATCACGGCACATATACAATTATTGATTGGTATCGTGCTGTATTTTGTAGCACCTTATTTTAATGCGTTTTCAGAAATGGGAATGGGGGAAGTAATGGGCGACAGTACTTTGCGTCTTTACCTTGTGGAACACCCTTTAATGATGATCATTGCCGTTGTTTTGATCACAATGGGGTATTCTAAGCACAAAGACAAGCTTACTTCAAAAGCAAAGTTTAAAACACTTTCAATTTTTTACATTCTGGCATTGTTATTTGTACTTTCAAGGATTCCGTGGGGCGCCTGGTTGAACTAAAGAACATTTAAACTGAACATTTTACTTACCTCTTTCAGGAATGGAAGAGGTATTTTTTTTGTCTCTAATGAGGTAAATATAAACAGGAAAATGATCTGAATATCCTCCTGTGTAGCCACCATATCCAAAGCTTCGGAAGGGATAACCCCTGTACTGTCCTGTAGAAGTGGTAAGATATTTCGCATTTCCAACGCCTGCTTTAAAAAACCTGTAGGTTTCGTAATTTTCTTGCAGGAAAGAATGGGAGACCAGGATTTGATCAAACAAATTCCAGCCATCCCTGTAGGCAGAGCTGCCTATTCCTCTGGATAAAATGGAAGCCATTGGATTATACATTTCTCTAAAGCCCACTTCGCCAATTTTGGATTTTGCTCCCAGTATTTTTTTAAGGCTTTTATCAGTTGGATCGTCATTAAAGTCACCCATAGAAATGATTTTGGCGTAGGGGTCTTTTCGTTGCAGGGAATCTATAATTTTGAGATTCAGTTTTGCTGCTTCAATTCTCTTAGAACTACTTGCTGCGGCACCTCCACTTCTTGAGGGCCAGTGGTTGACAATTAAATGTATTTCTTCTCCTTCTAAAAGTCCGGTGACCACCAGCTGGTCTCTTGTATAGACTTTTTTGCCATTCTCAAAAAGCATTAGTTCGTGTGCTTTGGAATGAAGCGTGGAAAAGGCATTTTTGAGGTATAGGAGTGCAACATCTATTCCGCGCCTGTCGGGCGAATCATAATGTACAATGCCATAGTTAAGATCCTTCAGCAGAGGTTCATTTATAAGATCTTCCAATACTTTTCGGTTTTCCACTTCGCAAACTCCCAATAGAACAGGCGGACTTTTTACCATTTCTGAACCTATATTTCGTATGGCAAAAGCCATTTTTTGAAGTTTATCCC
>JACLAD010010146.1_pt1 | contig 67962 bp, 60 predicted proteins | sample 8027901 | NCBI WGS metagenome assembly JACLAD01 (sample SAMN15725071, study PRJNA655200) | protist metagenome | isolation source: fluorescence activated cell sorting (FACS) single amplified genomes of... | place: Spain: Blaines Bay Microbial Observatory, Mediterranean Sea | collected 2016-07-05 | reverse complement strand
AATCGGGTGCATATTTCGAAAATCGATCTCCAATAACTGGCGAAGTAATTAACGAGATTGCCAGATCAAATTCTGAAGATATCGAAAGCGCACTGGATGCAGCTCATTCAGCATTTAAGAGTTGGAAAAAGACTTCGACAACTGAGAGATCAAACATACTGCTGAAAATTGCTGACACCATGGAAACCAATTTGAAAAAATTGGCGGTAGCTGAGTCGATTGACAATGGCAAACCTGTTAGAGAGGCCATTGCTGCAGATTTGGCATTGGCTGTAGACCATTTCCGATACTTCGCTGGATGCATCAGAGCCGATGAAGGCTCAATTGCAGAAATCGACAATAATACTTATGCCTACCACTTCAAAGAACCTTTGGGCGTCGTGGGTCAAATTATTCCGTGGAATTTTCCCATCTTAATGGCGGTTTGGAAAGTTGCCCCTGCTTTGGCAGCTGGCAACTGCGTCGTACTCAAGCCAGCAGAGCAAACACCGGCTTCAATAATGGTTTTGATAGAGATGATCAGTGACTTGCTGCCCCCTGGAGTCCTAAATATCGTCAATGGCTTCGGATTAGAGGCTGGAAAGCCCTTGGCTTCCTCAAACAGAGTCGCAAAGGTCGCTTTCACTGGTGAGACAACGACAGGTAGACTCATTCTCCAGTATTCTTCACAAAATTTGATACCAGTGACTTTGGAATTAGGTGGCAAATCGCCTAACGTCTTTTTCGAAGATGTTATTAGAGAGGACGATGAATTTTTCGATAAGTGCTTAGAAGGGTTCACCATGTTCGCTCTGAATCAAGGTGAAGTATGTACCTGTCCAAGCAGGGCTCTCATACAAGAATCTATATATGACAGATTCATGGAGAGAGCAATTGAAAGAGTTAAAGCTATAGAGCAAGGTAACTCTCTTCAAATGTCAACTATGCTAGGAGCTCAAGCCTCTACAGAGCAGATGGAGAAGATCGTCTCATATCTAAAGTTAGGCAAGGAGGAAGGAGCGGAGGTGTTGATTGGTGGGAGCGAGGCTCAAATGGATAATGGATTGGAAAATGGATATTACATCCAACCCACAGTCTTCAGGGGTCATAACAACATGAGAATATTTCAGGAAGAAATTTTCGGCCCTGTCGTTTCAGTAACGACTTTCAAAGATGAGTCTGAAGCCTTGGAAATTGCCAACGATACATTGTACGGCCTTGGAGCAGGAGTTTGGACTAGAGACAACAACCTTGCTTTCCGCATGGGCAAAGAAATTCAAGCGGGAAGAGTCTGGGCAAATTGTTATCATGCATATCCAGCGCACGCAGCTTTTGGTGGATACAAGCAATCCGGTATTGGAAGAGAAACTCACAAAATGATGCTAAATCATTATCAACAGACGAAAAATATCTTGATGTCATACGATCCAAATAAACTTGGATTCTTTTAGCTAATCCAATGGCTACCCTCGTCAGAGGGCAGCCCAATTCAGGGGTGACTAAATGGATGTCCGAGCGACTCAGGAAGCTTTGAACCACATTGAGCATCTTAAGGAAAGATACGGCCAAAAATTGCTATTTCATCAGTCTGGTGGTTGTTGTGATGGCAGTTCACCTGTTTCCATTGCTTCTCGAAAAGTAGTTCCCAGGTTATTTGCCTCTTCCAAAGACAAACCCTGGATGCTCTCTCCCATCAATGAAGCGGAAGCAACACAAATGGAACAAGCACGTACCTGGTTACGGGCTTCTTGAATCGGGCGTTGAGCGCCCTCTGAGGGATCACCACCCAGCACAATGGTTAACTCCAGTTCATCTCCACAAAGTGGGTTGTGCACGACCGCTTTCAGATCTGCCGGTTCAAGCCGACCAGCAAAACGTTGGTGATGCATATGATCTTTAAGGGTATCCCGATAGAGCGATTCGCTCATGAAAAAACCTTTCGTACATTGGCCAGAGCTGAGATGGCTCTGTCGATTTCCTCAAGCGTGTTGTAGAGCGCCATGCTCAAACGAACTGTGGCCCGCACACCGAGGCGCTCGTGCAGGACCTGTGTACAGTGATGTCCAGCTCGTACGGCAATCCCTGTTTCATCAAGAATTTGCGCCACATCGTGAGGGTGTACACCTTCTAAATCAAAAGAAACCACCCCCGTACGCTTCGAGGCCTGTAATGGTCCGTAGACCGTTACATCTGGCTCTTCTACCAAGCGGTTAAGCGCATGGGCAACCAATTCCTGCTCGTGCTGCCGAATTTGGGAGACACCCCATTGCTGCACGTATTCGATTGCGGCCTGCAAAGCAACTGCCTCGGCAATTGGAGGCGTACCAGCTTCCAATCGAGCTGGAATTGTGGCCCAACTGGAGCTCTGGCGACCCACCTTGGCAATCATTCCACCCCCACCTTGCCATGGCTGCATCTCATCCAATCGTTCAAAGCGCCCACACAGCACTCCAATCCCAGTGGGACCATAAAGTTTGTGACCAGAAAAAGCGAGAAAATCGCAACGCTTGGCCCAATCTTCCAGTGGTATCCGACCAATGGCTTGCGCTGCATCAACCATTACAGGAACTCCATAACGTTGAGCAAGGCCAAGGATTGTTTCCAAGGGATTGATTGTTCCCAGCACATTGGAAACAGCTGTCACGGCCAACATGCGTGGGCACTGGGCGAGCAGTTGCTCCAAATGATCTAACTCCAACTCACCTGAATCTGTGATGGAAACATAATCCAGTTCAGCTTGTCGCTCCTGCGCAACCAACTGCCAAGGAATTTGGTTGGAATGGTGTTCCATCTCTGTCAGGACAATCCGATCTCCTGCCTGAAGACGAGGTCTCAACCAGGCTTGGGCCACGAGATTGATAGATTCAGTTGTACCTCGGGTGAAAACTACGCGTCGACTATCCTTCACACCAACAAAGTCAGCAACCGCTTGACGCGCCTTTTCATAGGCGTCAGACGCATCCTCTGAGAGTTGATAGACTCCACGGTGGATATTGGCGTTGGAGTGAGTCAAGAATTCCAGCAGGGCATTCAGGACAGGGTGGGGCTTCTGTGTCGTCGCAGCATTATCGAGGAACACCAGCGGGTGACCGTGAATCACCCTTTGTAGAATCGGGAAGTCTGAGCGGGCTTCAAGCAGGGAACGCATAACGAGATTCATCTCAGATGCTGCACTGCTTGACTTCCATCATCGATAGGCCTGTACGCTCATGACGCAGCTTAACCACTTCGGTGATGATGCTCAGGGCAATTTCTTCAGGTGTTCTACCACCAAGATCTAATCCGCAAGGAGCTCTCAGTACCTGGCGCAAGGCATCCGCGTCCATTCCACCTTCCTTGAGATATTCAACGACAAGGCGCGAGCGCTTGGCACTCGCAACCAGACCGATGTAGCGGGGTGTACCGCTTAGAGCCGCCTGAATTACCTGCTGGTCACCCTTGTGCTGGGTCAACACGATCACGTAGCTGTTCAGTCCAGGATTAATTTTCTGGTAATCGGTATCATCGGTGATCAGCTGATCAGCAAATGGGAAGTCCTCGCGAGTTGCTCCTGGGCTGTTAACGGTGACTCGGAAGTGCAGCAACCGTCCAAGCTCCGCTACCAACTCTGCAATCCGGCCTTGTCCCACCAGCATTAACTCTGGTTGGGGCAGGAAAGGCTCCACATAAACTTCCATCTTGCCACCACACGGCATTCCAACACCAAGCACTTCATCATCTAGGTCGATTTCAATAATTCTTGTCTGACCATCCTGAAGACATTCCAGGGCAGTCTCTCGGACAGCACTGTCTGCACAACCGCCACCCACCCAACCCAAAATCGACATACCATCGGCGCCGATGATTGACTTTGAGCCTGGCTTGGCTGAAGCCGAACCGACTGTTTTGATTACGGTAGCCGTGGCAAAGGCGGCTTCATTTTGCAGCAGTTCGCTGACTTTATCATAGTACTCAGTGGACATAGTTCCTCGGTTGGAAACAGAAGACAGGTTGCCAAACAAGCTGGGCACACCCGTCGCCGGTAGTTTTCCGGGACAGGAACCTTTCTTCGAAGATTTAGTTTCAGGCTGGTTGGTTGATAAAGTAGCGCTCATATTCCTCTGGTGTATCAATATCCCGCAAGACGTGATCCGTATTCATTGGGTGCCGATGGACGCGCTCCTTGTATTGACGAATCAATCCCCGACATCCTTCCATCTTGGCATGACTCAACAACTCTTCACGATAAGAGGCCGAAAAAAGCACTGGATTACCCGGTTGATCGCCAACGACTGGACGGAGAATCAGTTGAGGATTTTCAGCAAGCAGCAGCTTGAATTGGCCCATCAATTCCTGATACTCAGCTGTTTCGATGAATGGCAAGTCCGAGAGACAGATCATGAAGCCAAGAGCCTCGGGTGAGGCAGCTTGAATCCCTGTCCGAATCGAAGTTGTCATGCCTTCGGCATAATTCGGGTTCTCCACAAATTGAATCGGACGGTTAGCTAGGGCTTTTTGAGTGCGTTCCTGTTCGTGTCCCACAACAACCAGTAATTCATCAGGTTTCGCTGCAAGAATTTGATCAGCAATGTGGCCCAAGAAGCAAGACTCGCGAAAAGGTAGCAGCAGTTTGTTGCGCTCCCCCATCCGCCGGGATTCTCCAGCTGCCAGTAAAATCACACTGAGCATAGGTTACTTCTTACCAAACATTCCCTTGAGAGCAGAACCAACCAATTGTAGTCCGTTGACTGGTTCTGGTTCTTCTGCATTCAGCTGGGTCTGCATGACTCTAATCTGGGTTTCCAGTCGTTTCACGGTGGCTTCCAGTTCGGCAACCCGACCTTCCAAAGCAGGATCAGCAGAACTTGTAGGGACTGCCGTGTCTTCTGCTGGTTGACTGGTTGCTGCAGGCGTCGCTACTGGTGCTGCTGTGACCGGTGCAGCAGTTGCCGGGGCTGCTGCAGTTTCGCCATCACCTTCCGCAACTTCCCGGAATTTGGCGACAAACTGTTCAATCAGCTTATCATTGACCGCTACAATCATTCGGGAACCAAACTGAGCCAACTTTCCTGTAATCGACAGTTTGATACTGCTGGTCACTTCGGTTGCGCTCTCTACTTCCTTGAGATTGACCGTCATGGTCATAGAAGCGCTACCCTTACCACCCGTGTCCTTACCAGCGCCTTGGAGCACCATTTCCTTGTTCTGAGCATCTAGCTTTTCGAACCGTCCCTCCCCATTGAACTTACTGGTGACAGGTCCAATCTTGACACTGATCTTCCCCTTGAAGTTTTTATCATCAACCATTTCCGTTAACTGTGCCCCTTGCACACAAACCACCACACGGCTGGGATCGCTCAGTAGTTCCCATACTTTTTCGACCGGCGCGTTGACCGTAAAATTTTTATCTGCCGTGACTTCCATTCGTCTCTCCTCTCAGAATAAATGGCGTTTCTAATTAATCTCCGAATCGTTTTCTTTCATCATTAATTTGGATCAAATTAACGAGAGACGGAGCGTTTGAATGTAGTTTGGTTAGATAAACAAATTAAATTAACACAAAAAATTTACAGATTCCTTTGAGTTTTTTTAAAAAAATTAATCTTCCCATTGTAGTGACACTTAAAGCGATAAAGTCCGTGGCCTAGAAATGAGATTCAAGATCCAGTAAACTTTGCAGATTATGTGCTGCCAGAAAAGCATCTACCCAAGGTAGCGCAGCCTGCATACCAGCTGTTGCAGGCTCATAGCCCTGCATTCCAAGTAGTGGGTTGAGCCAGATCACCTTGCGCACTTTGCCCCGAAAGCGTTGGAGCTGCCGAGCTAACAAATCCGGGGCACCGGTGTCATAACCATCGCTAAGGATCAGTACGATGGTATTTCTGGAGAGCATTGAGCGGGAATACTCCGTGTGAAAATCTTTCAGGCAACTGCCAATTCTTGTTCCACTCGACCAGGCTTCCTCCCGTTCAGCAAGCCGTCGTAGTGAGTCCGGAAACGCACGAGTTTTCAGCTTTTCAGAAATTGGCGTCAATCGTGTGCTGAAAAGAAAGCCATCCATTCTACGAAAATGCTGCTGTAGTGCATGCAGAAAACGCAGGAAAAACAGGCTGTATTGATCCATGGAACCACTGATATCCAGAAAGGCGACCAATCCTGGCTTACGCTCACGTCGTTGGCGAAAACAGAGATGAAGTGGCTCTCCACCATGCTGCAGATTGCGTCGAATCGTTCCTCGAAGACTGATGCGACCAGAATTTGGAGAAGGACGCTGTCGGCGAGAAAGTCGTGCACTGAGTTGCTCAGCCAACCGTCGCGTCAACTGCTCTAGCTCTTCAAGCTGAGACATTGGAATCGTAGAGAAGTCAGTACGCCTCAATGTTTCCTGCAGACTGGCACCGGCCACTTCTTCGTCTTCACGGGTTTGATCACTGGCTTCTTGTGCTGAGCTGGCAAAAGTCAACAGTGATCGCTTTTGACGCGTAACCACACCCAGTGGATTGACAGGTGGTCGGTCATTAGCAGTTTTCCGAGGTGGTGGAAGCCCTGGATGCCAGTATTGATCGAACAAAGGATCAAATTGTTCATTCTCCTGCCTCGAAGAACACAGGAGCGCACGCAGTGCGGCACGGAGATAGGAGCGCTGATCCAGAGGGCCCACTCGACAAGCTTCCAAGGCTGCCAAGGTTTCTGCTACACCAACCCGAAAACTTTGACGACGCAGAAAGCGACAGAACCCAATGACAGCTGCGGTCAGGTCTGTCTGCGCATTCATGTGTTCCGTGACGAACATGTTCGTCGACTTCATCCCACGGCTGCAGTCAACAGATTGTCCAGACCTCGCTTGCGTACCAGTTCCTGATCTTCTGTCGACTTCAGCACACATCCCATGGTACGTTCAAAAGTCAGTTCATCCAGATGTGGGCGATTGAGCAGCAGGAGTGCCTGAGCCCAATCCAGGGTCTCAGCGACGCCTGGTGATTTGCTCAGTGGGAGTTCTCGCAAAGACTGAATACATTGCACTGTTTGACGTGCCAACTCGGCTTCTACCTGAGGTAATCGCTGACGCACAATCTCCTGCTCTTGCTCTGCATCCGGATAACCAATCCAGTGGTACAGACAGCGCCTCTTGAGTGCATCACTCAACTCACGGGTCCTATTCGAAGTCAGCACCACATGAGGACGGTGAGTCGCCTGTACAGTCCCCAACTCTGGAATCGTGATTTGAAAGACAGAGAGCAACTCCAGCAGGAAAGCTTCAAATTCCTCATCGGCACGGTCTACCTCATCGATCAGCAACACGGGAGACTTCGCTGAGTGACGCAAGGCGGATAACAGTGGTCGCTCCAACAGGAATTCTTCACTGAAAATTTGTGCTTGTTGACTGTCCAGACGATTGGCACCACTCGCTTCTTCCAGTCGGATAGCCAAGAGCTGCTTCTGGTAATTCCACTCATAAACAGCGCTGTGCACGTCGAGCCCTTCATAGCACTGCAAACGGATCAATTCCGTCTGGCACAAGGTGGCCAGTGCTTGGGCCAGTTCCGTCTTACCAACTCCAGAGGGGCCTTCCAACAGCAAGGGTCGGCCTAGATGTAAAAGTAGAAAAGCTGAGGTCGCCAGCGCCTCATCAGCTACATATCCGGTAGCTTGAAGCTCTGTGACCACTGCCTGAGGATCTGCAGGCAGAGGCAAATTAGTCATGAAAAAATCGGATTTGGAGAGAAAGGAGAGTGAGGAGCCCCAGAGGCTCCTTCAGTCAGCTAATTAGGAAATGACGCCCTTTTCCTTCAAAATCTTCCAGACCTTGAAGGGAGTGACAGGGATATCAACATGGGTCACACCCAAGTGAGAGAGCGCATCTACTACCGCGTTGGCCACTGCAGGAGGTGCTCCCACGGTTGGGGATTCTGCAACTCCCTTGGCACCCAGTGGGTGGTGTGGGGAAGGTGTGATCGTATGCCCGGTTTCCCAATTCGGAGTTTCTACCGACGTTGGTAGTAGGTAGTCCATGAAGGTACCGTTGAGAATGTTACCATCATCATCATAGATCAACTCCTCGTACATTGCTGGGGCAATTCCCATTGCCAGGCCGCCATGTATTTGACCTGTTACAATCATTGGATTGATGATATTTCCACAGTCATCAATCGCCACGAACCGGCGAATCTTCATCTCTGCAGTTTTGGGATCAATGTCCATCACACAGATGTAGGACCCAAAGGGGAAGGTCAGATTGGGTGGATCATAGTAGTGCGTCGCTTCCAGCCCAGCTTCCATTCCCTGTGGATGGTTGGTATAAGCCGCAAACGCAATGTCCTGAATCGTCTTGGAGCGCTCTGGGGCTCCCTTGACAAAGAACTTGCCGGGTTCCCATTCCAGATCTTCTTCACTGACTTCCAGAAGATATGCAGCAATTTTACGTGCCTTGTCCCGGATCTTGTGAGCAGCCTTGGCAGCAGCAGCACCAGCGGTAGGTGTACTGCGTGAGGCGTAGGTTCCCAATCCATAAGGAGCAGTGTCGGTGTCACCTTCCTCAATCTGAATGTGCATGGCTGGAATGCCCAACTCTTCCGCGAGGATCTGGGCATACGTTGTTTCGTGGCCTTGCCCCTGGGATTTAGTTCCAAAGCGAGCGATTGCCTTCCCCGTTGGATGGATTCTGACCTCAGCGCTATCAAACATCTTGATGCCGAGGATATCGAAATCTTTGGAAGGACCTGCCCCAACAATTTCAGTGAAGCTGGATATACCAATACCCATCAACTCACCTCGGGCACGTTTCTCTGCCTGCTCCTTGCGCAATTCCTCGTAGCCCACCATATCCATTGCTTTACGCAACGCTGGGGCATAATCACCAGAGTCGTACTCCCAACCCAATGCGGAGCGGTAGGGGAACTGATCTTTCTGAATGAAGTTTTGAAACCGAAGATCTGCCGGATCCCGTCCCAACTTCTGGGCGAGCACATCCGTAATTCGCTCAATTGCGTGCACAGCTTCCGTCACTCGGAAAGAACAACGATAGGCGACCCCTCCCGGTGGCTTGTTTGTGTAAACCGCGTCCATCTCAGTGAAGGCCGTTGGAATATCGTAAGAACCCGTTACGATCGAGAAGAGCCCTGAAGGAAACTTAGAAGGATTCGCTGCCGCGTCTGTGTAACCATGGTCGGCCAAGGTCTTGATTCGCAGACCGGTCATCTTACCCTCCTTGGTGGAGGCCAGTTCAACAGTCATATGGTAATCACGAGCAAAAGAATCTGCCTGAAGGTTCTCGGAGCGGTCTTCAATCCACTTGACTGGCTTACCAATCAGAAAGCTTGCGGCAATCGCGATGACGTAGCCCGGATAAACCGGCACCTTACCTCCAAAACCACCTCCAATATCTGGAGAAATTACGCGAATACGCTCTTCTGAGAGGCCAACGTGACCTGCAACAAGAGCGATAACGGTGCGAATCGCATGGGGAGCCTGTGTTGTCATCCAGACTGTCAGCTTACCTTCAGCTTTTTCGTAACTGGCTACACAACCACAGGTTTCGATTGAAGCAACGTGAATTCGAGGGATATAGACTTGTTCTTTGACCACCACGTCTGCCTCATCGAAGGCTTGTTCAGTGGCTTCCTGATCACCTGTCTGCCAATGCCAGATATGGTTATCTGTTCTACCTTCCTTGTCTGGTCGCAACAACGGAGCATCTGCATCCAAGGCCTTGTGAGGATCAATGAGCGGCTTCATCTGCTCATATTCAATCGAATTTTCCAGAGCCTGTACCGCATCGGCAGCAATATAGCGGTCTGTAGCAATCACAGCAGCAACTTCCTGGGCCTGATACATCACCGTATCAGTGGGTAGGACCATCTGAGTGTCTGACATCAGAGTCGGCATCCAGTGCAAATTGTACTGCTTAAGATCTTCCCCAGTGATGACAGCTAACACTCCGGGAATCTCCATCGCTGCACTTTTATCTATGCTCTTGATCTTGGCATAGGCAAAGGGACTGCGAGCAATGTCCATGTAGAGCATTCCCGGCAACTGTACATCATCTGTGTATTTGCCTAATCCTCGGATAAAGCGCGCATCTTCCTTTCGTTTGAGGCTATGCCCCATACCTCCAATTTCTTTGGATGTCTTGCACATTATCATGCGGCCTCCTCCTGCTTCTCGTTCAGTTTATTGGCGGCATACTGGATCGACTTGATGATGTTCGAGTAGCCTGTGCAACGACACAAATTTCCTGAAATTCCCCAGCGAATTTCCTCTTCTGTTGGGTTCGGATTTTTTTCTAACAATTCTTTTCCTCGCATTATCATCCCCGGAGTACAGAAACCACACTGCAGCCCATGCTCCTGATGAAAACCTTCCTGAAGTGGATGAAGCTGCCCTCCTTGCTCGACTCCCTCAATCGTCTCTATCTTTTGATTGTTGGCCTGAACCGCGAAGAAAGTACAGGCCTTGATCGACTTCCCGTTCAAAAGGATCGTACAGGCGCCACAGCTAGACGTATCACAACCGATGTGTGTACCGGTCAGAGCTAGGTCATCGCGGAGAAAATGGATCAACAATTTTCGGGAATCTACCTCTTGGGTGAATGATTCACCGTTGATTTCAATCGTGATGCTGTGCTTCGACATGGGTCAACTCCTCCCTTGGGCGCGTTCCACTGAGCGGCGGAGTGCGCGTTGTATCAGTTCACGAATCAGAGTAAGCTTGTATTCAGCAGAACCTCTCAAATCATCTGCTGGGCTTGATGCATCTGCAGCAAGCTGTCCTGCCTGCGCAAATAGCGCATCAGATGGTTGTTGGCCCCGCAGAGCGTTCTCCGCATCCACTGCTCGAGTGGGGAGCGCTGCAACGTTAGTCAATCCGATACCAGCCTGTTCAATACTACCATCAGCCGCTAGCGAGAGTTGAACCGCTACTGCAGCAGCAGCGTAGTCACCTACCTTGCGCTCTACTTTCAAGTAACAACCCCCACTCCGGGAAGGGGGAATTGGTATTCTAATCTCAGTGAGAATCTCTCCGTGCTCCAATGCTGTTGTGAAGAAATCCGTGAAAAACTCATCTATCGGCACTATCCGAGCTCCAGAAGCCCCAGTGATCTCAATCTCAGCTCGGTAGGCCAGCATGGTCGCAGGGTGATCGTTGGCGGGATCACCGTGAGCTAGATTACCCCCCACAGTTGCTAGATTTCGAACCTGGGGATCTGCAATCATCTTCGTGGTGTCCACTAGTAACGGATACCGTTCACTAATCCAGGGTAGATCTTCTAGAACCACTTCACGAGCCATTGTACCGATTTTCAGAAAACCACCTTCCTCACGGACGTAGTCCAAGCCAGGAATGTGGCTAATATCAATCAAGTGGCTCGGCTCTGCGAAGCGTAAGCGCATCGCGGGGATCAGGCTATGACCACCAGCCAGCACCTTGGCTTCATCTCCATGTTCATGTAACAAGGCAATGGCCTCCGGCAGAGTGGCCGGAACCAAGTAATCGAAAGTAGGGGGTATCATGTTGGCTCTCCCTCAAGCTCTTAGACGTCTGACACAAGACCAAGATTATTTGGTACCTGCATTCAGGCAAGACGATCAACAGTCGCAGATTTCAACTGCCGCTAATTTGTCACACCAAAATAGAACAACAGCAAAAGAGGAGGAAAGCAAGGTTTGGAAAAATAATTTTTTCCGAGAAGTCTCTATCTTGTAGAATTAATTTTTGAAGAGAGACTTTCTCGGAAGATTGGAAGGATGATTTGATCGTGATAGGGATGATTCCGTTGTGAACCTCAACGAGGTTCAAGTTCGCAGTGTCGAAACTCAATCTGCGGGGTAACTTCTGTGCCAAAGTGTGTATTGCAGAAGTATGCTCCACGGAACTGGGTTCCACGTAATCGTGTGCTGTAGAAGATAGTCCCTGATAGATTTGATTTCGACAAGTTAGCGTTCTGTAGGTCTGCGGTATTGAACCAAACTCCACTTAGATTGGCTTCGGACATGTCGGCACCAAACAACTTCACTCCTTTTAAATTGGCACCTTGGAGATTTGCTCTTTTTAGATTTGCGCCTCGCAGATTTGCACCCTCTAGATTGGAACCCTGCAGATTTGCGCCCTGCAAATCTGCTTGCTCTAAGTTGGCACCTCGCAAGTTACTACTAGAGAGATCGGCTACCTGAAGATTCGCACTGAAAAAGATTGTCTTCGCCATATCGGAAGAACGGAGATTGGCACCGTTCAGTTTGGTCATCCGCAGATCAGCCTCACTGATATTGCACTCTACGCACGCTCCAAAATTACGTAATCGACCCAGATCTCTTTGGTCATAAGCCCAGAGAAATTGGGGAACGATCCATCCCAAGCTGACAAGGAGCCAGCAAAGGCCAAGTGGTAGAGACAATCGGAACTGTCGAAGGAGATGCATATTCGCTCGTTTGTGAATTTATCAAAGAAAAATCCCTATTGAAAACAACGATAAACAGCATCCGATTCTGATCGTTTCTTACAAAATTAGACTGGCAAAAACGGAACCAAACTACTTTGACAAGTCTTCAATCTCACCAAAAGCCTTCACGCACCAAAGTAATTTCAAAGCGGAATGGAACCGAGAACTCGGTAATCAAACGGGGTGAGGAGATAGGAGCTAACTGAGGAAAATTTCAATCTTGGCAGGCTCAGAGATGCCTTCTCTAGCAAGAATTTCCAGAAAAGACATCTCAGGTAGGCAAAATTAGGAAATGTATTTTTTCGGAATTGCAGCTCCCATTGTATACTTGGGGTCAACAAAATTCCCCAAGCGGACCTTTCCACATTGGCTCAACATCATATAGGCGTCGTAGCGTTCAAAACCAAAATCCCGCTCAAGCCAATAGATTAGCTCCCGATAAGCAATTCTACACGCATCTTCCAGAGGTCTGGTGCTACCAATCGCCATGATGAAATCATCTGCTTCAAGGCGTGGCCACTCGATATTGTAATTTTTAATCACGTTTACGGTAAAGGTTGTAAAAGTTGGATACTCAACAGCTACGCCGCAAACCTCTCCATCCCCCTGACAAGCGTGCGCATCACCAATGAAAACCCGTGCACCCTCAACGCGAACAGGTAGATAAGTCACGGTGCCAGGCCCCATGTCAGGCAAGTCCATATTCCCACCGTGGCTATCCGGTGTTAGGGAATTGATTGAATCAATTTCCGGTGAAGTACTCAGTGTGCCAATGTGGGGACGATATGGTAGCTTGATTCGGTCGCTCCAGTGGACAGTCTCTTCATCCACATGAATCTTACGGACAATCTCTGGCAACGGTTCGTTTAATGTTGCAGTCAGGTTGGTTCCGGTCAAAGCACCGAATTCAGGAATCATGCAGCAGGTGCCCCGAGGCTGATCACCACGAGGCACCATTTTCTCAATGTGAATGCAAATCGTATCTCCAGGCTGTGCACCCTTGACCATAATGGGCCCACATTGAGGATTAAGATAAGGCATTTTTAGAAGCTTTGTTGGTTTGTCAGATTCCGATCGAATTTTCCCCTCAAAAGCATCGTGTGTTTCGGCAACAATTGTATCTCCAGGCTCTACTTCCAAAACGGGATTACTGTAGGGCCCAATCGTATAAACGTATTTCCCTTGTTTTTCAGCACTTAAATGATGAACTTTGCCGGTGGGAGCTTTAGCAATACCATGCTTGTACATCATCGAATCACTTACCCAATCATTGGGGTAAGACCGCATGATCATTTCCATGTCTACCTCTTTAGGCTAGATTGACAAAACTTTGCTAAGCTTTTCTTCATCCCGAACCGCATCAGAATCAAGCATAGCAACAACAGAACCCTTCTCAACAGCGTACGCTCTGTCAACTGTGTTAGAAATTAATGAAGCATTTTGATCAATCAAAATTATAGACAAGTTGAGTTGTTTCCGAAAATTCAATATAGCCTCACCAATTTGACCGACAATATTTGGCTGTACTCCCTCACTTGGTTCATCCAAAATAAGTATTTCAGGCCCACTTGCTAAAGCTCTACCAATTGCTAACATTTCTTGTTGTCCCCCACTAAGTGATCCTGCCATCTGACTTCTTCTTTCATGAAGAATAGGGAAAAGATCGAAAATTAGTTTGTTGAATTTAGAACGCTTCTTGGAGTCTCGCTGTAAATAACCACCAAGGAGAAGATGTTCGTTGACTGTCATTCCTGGAAAAATTCCTCGACCCTGCGGGACATATCCAACTCCCTTGCGAGCAATTAATTCAGGCTGCAGGTTTGTGATATCGTTTCCGAATAAGGTCACTTTGCCATTGCTGGCACGAATTAACCCAATTAAAGTTTTGACAAATGTAGATTTCCCAACTCCGTTTCTACCAATAATACCAACAATTTCATTTGTAAGAATATCTACTGAGATATCACGTACAACAGTTGCCGTTCCGTATCCACTGCACACATCTTGGGTAGTCAAAACAGAGGACTGATTCATTTTAGTACCCAAGATATATATTTTTCACCTCAACATTGTTGAGGGTAGACTGTAAATCACCCTCATAAAAAACACCGCCCTGGTGCATAACCGTAATTTTTTCAGCGATTTGCTTGATGAATTTAAGATCATGTTCAACAACAATAATTGTTAGGCCATGTTTTTTACATGACTTGACAGCGTCAGCAGTCATACCCGTTTCCTTCTCTGAGAGCCCCGCTGTTGGTTCATCAAGAAGTAGAACATCAGCACCTGTGTGAATGATCATCAAAATTTCTAACCATTGCAAATGATGATGAGCAAGATTTTTAGAAGGGAAATTTGAGTTAATTGAGAAATCAAACAATTCGATTAGTTCTTTCAATAATTCATTCTTCTCATCAGAATGATTTCCAATCGAAAATCCCGAAGCGATTTCAATATTTTCTCTCACTGAAAGATTATTGTACGCTCGAATAGTCTGAAAGGTCATCCCTAAACCGAGCCTAACTCTGGCGCTAGGTTCAAAGTTTGAAATCTCTTTCCCTTTAACAACGACAGTACCACTATCTAATTTAATAAGACCAAAAAGTGCTTTGAAGAGAGTTGATTTTCCAGCACCATTGGGCCCTATAACACATCTGATCTCATTTTTTTCAACCTGAAAATTCACGTTTGACAGCGCTGACACGCCACCAAATTTCTTACTCAGGTTATTTGTTTCAATAATTTTTTCCATATACTTGAAAAATAGTTCTAACGAATCTAATTATCTCATTTTTTCTCAAATAATTTCCCAAGCTTACCGACATTATTCCAAAGTGTTAAAACAATACCATCTCGGAACAGCATTATTGACGCAACTGCTGCTGCACCAATAAAAATTAATGAAAGTTGGTTGCCTTGTGTGGAGAGTGTGAACGAAAACCAAGTCATTCCAATGGTAGATAAGGATACAGCCAATAAACTTGAACGTCCTCCGATTGCAGCCCAAATTACAGGTTGTGCAGCTGCTACTAGTCCCAGTTGACTTGGTGTAATATAATTTCCCCACTGAACATATAAAATACCACTTACTGAAGCAAGAGCCGCTGCTAATACAAAAACAAAAAACTGCCATTTTCTAATGTCGTATCCTAGAACCTCTGTCCTTAACGAGTCTTCGCGAATTGCTACAATTATTGAGCCATATTTTGAATTGATAAAAATTCTTAGAGCCACAAAAACAAGTGCTACAAAGGTAAGAACATAATAGTAAAAAGAGTACCCATAGAGAGGATCATCTATCCATGGAAGTCGCATTGATGGAATACCTGTCATTCCATTATAACCACCCAACAAAACGTTTCCAATTTTCCATTGGTAACCAGCAGTTTGAGCAAGAAACGTTTCTAGCAAAAGTGTGAAAACCAAAGTCAAAACTGGAATAATCCAATTTTCAACTCTGGCGAAAAATAGAAAGTAGGCTAAAATTGAAGCAAGCAACATGCTTGACAAAATACCACCACCAATTCCAATAAATTCATATGCCGGCAGTTGAGTTAGGTTTCCAGCAATTATTCCATATGCGTAGCCAGCTACTCCAAAGAAAGCGATTTGTCCAAAACTTAGAATTCCACAGTAGCCCCAAACTAAAGTAACGCTAAGTCCCAATGGAACATTTAAGAGGAAATAAGCAAAATTCATTGCCTCATAATCACCCATTACCATAGGTACTATTGACAAACTAACTAAGTAAGCCAGAAAAAATATTAATGAACTCTTTTGTTTGCCAAGATCACGTTCTCCCAGGAAAAGCTGTAATGGTCCCATTTTACCTTCTACCAAAAAGTCTAATGCTTGCTAGCCCATTAGGATAAAGTCTAATTAATATTAGTGCTGCGAAGAATAGACCCACTGTTCCTGCAAATGATCCTAGGTACATACCAATTGGTGTTCTAATAGCTGCTAGTGATCCTGCACTATAAAGAGTACCTGTTATTATATTTGTAGCCCCACCTACAACCACAGTTATGAAAGCTGGCGCGACAAATTGTGTTCCCATGAATGGTGCGATCGTTGTTGTTGGTGCTAACACTCCTCCAGCTAAAGCGGCTAAACCCGCGCCGAATGCGAAAGTTATAGAAAACATTTTCTTCCTATTGATCCCAATTGTTGACGCAATTTCTGGGTTTTGCATTGTCGCACGTGCCTTCAGACCCAATTCTGTTTTCTGAAGAATAAAATAAATCAGCGCTACCAGCAAAGCTGCAACAAAAATCAAAAACAATTGGTATATCGAGTAAGTAAACCCACCATATTCAATTGAGCCAAATGGAATTTTTATTGAAGGTAAAAATGGACCATAAATTAATAATGCTCCTTGCGCAATTATTAATCCTAGTCCCCAAGTCAATACTAAAGCAGATAAAATTCTCGAGTATAAGTACCTAATGAATAGAAATTCAATTACCAATCCGACCAAAACACCAACGAGAAAGCAAAAAGGTAATGTTAGGAAAAATGGTAGTCCTTCTGTTACTAATAGCGAGGCCACATATGCCCCAATCATCATAATTTCACCGTGAGCTAAGTTGATTATGTTCATCATACCTAGCACAATCATTAGACCTATCGAACACAACACCAAAAATGCACCAGCAGTTAATGCTTGGTACACTAAGCTTATTATCAGAGGTGCTATTTCCATAATCACTTTCAAGAGATGCCCGGGAGAACACCCCGGGCTTTTAATTTTTACTTCCCAAACATTGTGAAGTAAGGATCCTCATCTGGAATATACTGCTTGTATTCCTTTTTACCAACGAGATTTACACCCATTCTATGTAGCCACCACGGAGTAATCATTGGCCACTCTCTCAAGAACTGAACATTATGCTCTGCATCAGCCACAGCTAATCGAATATAATGTCCTGCGTGGTGAGTTGCTGGCTCCATGAAGACGGTACCCTCTGGAGCCTCGATGCTCATTCCAGACTCCAGAGCTTTTTTAACAGCTTCTTGCTCCGTAGTACCTGCTAATCTTGCAGCCTTTGCGTACATGTGGATTGAGAAGTATGTGTTTTGCGCCATCTGACCAATGTATGGGTCATTCGGGAACATTTTGTACCATCTTTGGACAAAATCCCTATTTCTCTTCGTAGGAATTTCTTCGATGTAGTTCACGCAATTATGCATCCTGTTCAGTGATGGTGCGGAAAATCTACGGTGCTCGTAGCCCTGTGCCATGTTAACAGTTGATGCCATCGGATATTCAAGTCCTGCAGCTGAAGCTTGTGGATAATAATTCGACTGATTTGATCCTACAAGGAGTGTGAAGACCCAATCAGGTTTTGCTGCTTGGATTCGGGCAATCGATGTACTGAAGTCAGAAACACTAAGTGGAACAAATTCCTCTTCAATAATTTCCCCACCGACCAATGGTGCTGTTGCCTTTGTCCATGCAGCCGTGAGTTGTCCAAAATTGTAGTCGGCTGCTATCGTGTAGATTCTCGGCCCAAAGGTTTTCACCATGTAATCGACAACAGGGATCACCTGTTGCTCGCAGATTGCCCCTGTACAAAATGTATTGGCGTCTGCAACCCCACCTTCATACTGATTCGTGTAGATATATAATTGCTTGAACTGGTCTACAATTGGCCTAATTGCTTCTCGCTCAGCACTTGTAAAGCCTGCAACCAAGCAATCTACCTTGTCACCCTGAATCAATTTTCTTGTTAGCTGTTGCCAGACATTATTATTGGATTGGCCATCAAGATTGATGAGTTCAACAGGTCTTCCAAGAATGCCATCATCGCCTGAATCCACCAAAATTTCATCGTCTTCAGTGAATGTGACAGCTTCTTTAGAACGACCTCCACCATCGTTTACATAATTAAGGTCACCCTTGCCGACTCCCATCAAGGGTGGCTTGCTCGCTACATTTCCGAAAGCACCTAAACCACCGGATCCAACTGGGCCACCTTTCAAAGTTAATCCAGCATTAATTTCCGAAACAGCTAGCTGTGCAGCGTGGTCTTTCTGAACTCCATACACTGCTAAATTTCCTGACAGATCCTCCAGATGTCCGACTTTAACTGCAGCTGCGTGCCCAGCGGCTTGTGCTGACTTTGAAGTGATAATCGCAGGCATTGCAAGCGCGGCTCCCACTGCAAGTGAACCTTTAATGAAAGTTCTACGGGTTGAACCATCGGATTCCACGTTTTCAGTATTTACAGTTATATCTTTTTCGTTTCGATCCATTCTTACCTCAATAATGAAAATAATTGTTCAGCAAAATAAATCATCTTTAAAATTGTGTCTAACATCACCTCCTTTCATTACCATTGCACAGCTCTTTTCCATCATCAATGTGGCTAGAACAGCTTTTCCAGACCATCCAATTGTCTAAATGAATTTACAGTCTTACGTCGGCTTTAAATGAAAGTTTGTGCCTATATTTTAGAATGTTTGATACTAGAATCGAAAGATAGTTAGTAATTTATTACCTAATATTTCAAGTCTTTTTCTCGTGAGTGAATATGCTGATTAGTGTATCGCACAATTCAAAAGGTTAATTTTTGGTCAAATTCAAATTAACTGATTAATTTTTAATCAAATTAGACATTGAATTACAATTAATTTTATAAGAACTTTACACGAAAATTATCATTAAATAATATCAGTATTTCTTCATCCTGTAGTTGAAACTTTAAGATTACTTAGTTTTTTCACTCCGCATTTTTTAAGATTATTTGAGTATTTTGGTGTTTTTAAATTTAGATTCATTTCTGCGAAAATGGTTTGAAAAAATTCCCTCAACTGTCGGCTGGTTAGGACTGTGCTTTGCTCTGTCAGGCACCTCTGCGAGTTTGACGATTTCAGCGGCCGCCTTGGTAGGACAACGAATTGCCGACGACCCGGCATGGGCCACGCTACCCCTTTTTCTCAATTTACTTGGCACGATGAGCAGCGGTATTCCAGCTTCTCTACTGATGCAAAGAATTGGGCGACGCAACGGTTTCCGACTGGGGACTCTCGTCGGCATGTTGGGAGGGTTAATGAACATCTATGCGATTCAATCCGAAAGTTTCATTCTTTTCTGCTTAGGCAGTTATCTGATCGGTTGTCTACTTGGTTTTGGGCAGCTCTATCGATTTGCGGCTATCGAAGTGACTCCTAAGGAACACAAGGCAAGGGCCGTCTCTCTTGTGTTATTTGGTGGGATTTTATCTGGAGTTCTCGGACCTGGAATCGCCTTGCTGACCAAAGATTGGGTGGAAGGAGCTCCTTTCATGGGAAGTTACCAGTCCCTGATAGGTCTCTACATCCTGATTTTTCTACTGTTGCAACTGGTAGATCTACCAAAGCCCGCGGCCAGTGAGCAGCAACCCCGAACACGTCCATTCTGGGAAATCACTCGCCAGACTTCCTGGAAAGTCAGTATCCTCAGTGCCGCTCTGGGCTACGCAGCAATGTCACTAGTCATGACAGCAACCCCGCTCTCCATGCAGGCTCATCATCACTCTTTCTCTACATCAGCCTTCGTTATTCAGTGGCATATCATTGCCATGTTCCTACCTTCTTTCTTCACTGGAAACATAATTCAGTGCTTCGGTAGCAAGAACATCATGCTGGTAGGAATCGGCCTGAACCTACTATGTATCCTGATCAATACCCAGGGACAGTTCTTTGTGTTTTACTGGTCTGCTCTGATATTGTTGGGAGTGGGCTGGAATTTCATGTTCATTGCCGGCACAACACTATTGACGGAAACCTATCGGCCCGAGGAGAAGGCACTGGTGCAGGGAGTCAATGACGTACTAGTGTTTGGGTCAGCTGCGAGTGGTTCACTACTGGCGGGGGTATTACAGAATCATATCGGTTGGGAGTCACTAAACACGGTTTTGGCCCCTCCCCTGCTTCTTTTAGCGGGATGGTTGCTTTGGCTGAAGCGGAAGAAAAGGATATTGGTTCAACAACCACTTCAATAAAAAAAGAATGAACCCTAATGAGCCTCGTTGGTCTTGATCGAAAGATAAAAGTCATAGACACACATTACAAAGGCAATCAAACTGATCAATCCCAGATCAAGGCGGGGCACTTTGTAAACCAAAATTCCAAGAAAAATGCCCAGCGCCACAATGCTCGAAAGGGCCAAGACAAAACGCATCTGTTCACTCTCCGCTAGAAGATTCACCACGCACAGTTGCTTCCAACCAGCGTGCAGTTCTTAAGAGACGGGCTTCTCCTGCTGGAGGTCCAACCAGCTGGACTCCCAAAGGCATTCCCGAGGTCGATTGAAACAGTGGGATGCTCAACACCGGCATTCCACAGAGATTCCATAAATCTTGAAAGCGAGTTGATTCCTCAGGATTGTCAAGACGTGGTGCAGTTCCCAGAGTTGCAGGGACAACGAAGGCATCACAACGCTGTAGAATTTCTTCCAGCCCAGAACGCAAGACCTTGATCCAATCCAAGGCTCCGAGATACTCCTTGGCCCGAATTTCTGCACCTTCGGCCAGTAGCTGCTGTAGAGTATCACTCAATCCTTCCTTACCTCGATCCCAATAGTGTCTCAATGTTCGAGAAAGCTCTGCCTTGACGATTAAATCGTGTGCAGTCAGGCCCTCTTCGAAGAGTGGGGGCAACACAACACGGAAAGCTTGATCACCTAGCACTTCTTCAAATTCTACGAGTGCTGCCTGCGTCTCCTCATCAGTTTGGACAAAGGGCAACTCCAAGAAAGCAATGGTGGGCTTAACCGGCACCTTGCTCAGGCAAGTCTCCAGTAGGCGTGGCGCAGTGCCTAAGCGTGTGCTGGAATCCTGATCGTCGTAGCCATAGAGCACATCTCCCAACAGCGCCAAATCCACTAGTGAACGTCCCAACAAGCCGACTGTATCCAAAGTGGGCACAAGTGGCAAAATCCCTCGCCTCGAAATGCTTCCATGACTCGGTTGCATTCCATAAATTCCACAATAGGCTGCCGGTCGCAGGACTGAACCACAAGATTCCAAACCAATCCCCATTGGAGACAGACCTGCTGCGATTGCAGCAGCAGCTCCACTTGCGGAGTTTCCAGGGCGGTGTGTCAAACTCGTCGGGTGCAAGGTCTCTGGCGGAGTAACAACCCCAAGCTCAGAGACTCTCGTCTTCCCCAACAATACCGCTCCACTGGCCTTCAAGCGCTCAGCAACGACAGAATCCTTAGATCTTTGGTTTGCTGTATCGAGCTTTGTCCCATTGGTTGTCGGCTGTTGCTGGGTTTCAATCAAATCAGACAGCACAATCGGCAAACCATGTAACGGCCCAACAGGTCGACCGTTCAATCGCAACATATCTAGTGTCTGAGCGATTTCCAGAACAAGCTTGGGCTCTATTGAAGTGAATGCATTCAACTTGGGCTCTTTCTGCTCTATTCCCTGCAGCAATAGTTCGCAAACTTTTTGGACTCTCTGGCCTCCTGCCTGAAGATCACGAGTCAATTCTAAGCTAGTGATATCTTGGAAGAGCGTAAGATTCGTCTCACTTACCATAGAAAACTTCTGGTAGGTAGAAGACAATTTCTGGGAAGACATAGATCATCAGCATAGAGATGAAAACCATCATTAGAAAAGGCATACAGCCCGCAAAAATCTCTGTAAGTTTGACCTGTGGTGGTGCAATTCCTTTGAGATAGTATGCAGACATCGCCATCGGTGGTGTGAGAAATGAGGTCTGCAGATTGAGCGCGACTAAAATCCCAAAGAACAGCGGATCAATACCGAATTGTGGCAGTAATGGTAAGAAGATGGGGACAAAAATGATTATGATCTCTGACCATTCCAGAGGCCACCCCAGCAGGAAGATAATTAATTGCGCCAATAACAAGAAGGTGACAGGTGATAGATTTAGATGCTCAACGAACTCTGAAATGATCTGCTCACCCCCTAGATAAGAGAATACTGAGGAGAAGGTGTACGATCCAACAAAAAGCCAGCAGACCATAGCCGTGGTCCGCATTGTCAGGTAAACAGACTCCCGTAATCGTTGCCAAGTCAATGCCCGGTAAGCAACTGCCAACAATAGACCTCCCATTGCTCCTACAGATGCTGCTTCCGAAGGTGTTGCCAAACCACCCAGAATCGAACCAAGCACCGCCAGAATCAAAGCAGCCAAAGGCAGGAAAGAGGTTAATAACATCCAGATTACCTTCAACACAGGAATATCTGGAACTTCATCCTTACTTGGCCTAGGTGCCATTTCTGGTTGGGCGATGGACCTTCCCACCACATATATCAGATAAAGTCCAGCTAACATAAAACCCGGAAGTAGCGCACCAGCGTAGAGGCGAACAATCGAAGTGCCAGAAGCAGCGGCATAGACAATCAGCATAATTGAAGGTGGAATCAGGATGCCCAGTGTTCCTCCTGCGCAGATGATCCCAGAGGCAAAGCTAGAGTCGTAACGAGCCTTGAGCATAGCGGGAAAAGCCAACAGTCCCATGAGGGTAACAACAGCGCCAACAATTCCAGTTGCTGTAGCAAAAAGTGCACAGGTTATCAAGGCAGCGATCCCCATGGACCCTGGCAAATTCTTCGCTGAGATGTTCAGAGTGTAGAAAAGTCTGTCGACTATGTTTGCTCGTTCGACAATGTAACCCATGAAGAGGAAGAGTGGCACTGCCGTCAGCACCTCATTTGCCATCACTGTGTATGTCTGGTTGATAAATAGATCGAATATCCTACTATTGAAAAAACCCTCGATCCACGTTTGCAATAGTGTGAGATCATCTGCATCTTTTCTGAGTGCTCGATCAAAAGATCTCCACATTCTGCCTTCGTCAAAGTAGGCGTAGTACCCAAAACCTATTCCCATTGCCATCAATGTGAAGGCGATCGGAAAGCCAAACATTACTGCTCCAAGGAACAGGCCCAGCATCAGCAGTGCAATTTGTGGATCAGTCATTATTGCTCCCTACTAGGCTGTTGTTGCTGACGCTTCAGTATCACTTCAGTCTCCTCAACTTCGTCAGTTTCTTTGGTTTCGTACCAAGAACCGTGACGCATGCAGTGAACACATCGCAGGACCTGAGCTATCCCCTGAATCACCAATAACACACCGGCTAGGACTATGATCGCTTTGAACTGGAAAATTGGAATACCCGCTGGGCTGTTGATACTAACCTCACCATACCGGACAGACCTAGCTGCGTACTTAAATCCGGTGACAGCGAGGGCCAAAACTCCTGGAAAAAAGAAAAGGAAATACAGAATAAAGTCAACACGAGCTTGGGTGCTCGGCTTCCAGTTGCGATACAGAAAATCTCCACGTACATGCCCATTTTTTCCAAGGGTGTAAGCCCCACCTACCATGAAAAGTGTTCCGTACATGATGAAGGAAACATCCAAAGCCCATGGCGTAGGTGCGTTCAAAACATAACGAACAAAAACTTCGTAGCTTACTCCGAATGTCATGAACATGATTAGCCAAGCGAAGGCTTTTCCAAACCATGCACTCAAGTTATCGGCAAAATTAATAAATTTGTACATGGTTCCATCTTCAGGAAATAGAGGTGGGTTGCCCAGCACAAAGCTCTGAAGCAAAGTGCCGGGGGCTGGGAGTCAGAAAGGCTGGTAAGGTTAGCAGTCGACACTGTTTCGGCTGCGAAGTGTCAATTACATCTTCAGTCGACCAGGGAAATAATGATTATAAGCGGTCACCAAATCTGTACCCGCCATGATTTCGTAATACGAACAACGTTCCACCCAAGCACGTTGACTATCGAGACACTTCTTCATGAAAGGGTCTTTCTCAAGTTCAACTATTAGCTCATCCCAAGAATCTAACTGAGCTGATAAAATGTCCTTCGAAGTACGGTGGACATTAACTCCTTCCTGCTTCTGAAGTTCGTCTAGGTCTCTTGAATACTGATCCAGAGCAAGCATAGTGTTAGCAGTGGAAGTTGCTTCAACTGCATGCTTGAGTATAGCCTGCAGATCTGGCTCTAAGTCTTCAAAAAAATCTTTGTTGAAAAGAAATTCGAATGATTCTGAAGCTTGGTGATAAGAGGAAAGGTAGTAGTTTTTAGCAACGTCTGCAGCGCCGAAACGACGATCAGAGGTTGGGTTGTTGAATTCAAAAGCGTCAATCACACCACGCTCCATAGCAGGAACAATTTCTCCACCTGGTAACTGGGCTACGGACATTCCCATCTTCTGCAACAAATCTGCTGCCAAACCCACAGTACGATATTTGAATCCTTTCAGGTCGCTGCGCTTGCTGACTTCACCCTTAAACCAGCCAAAAGGTTGCGGGAACATTGGAAAACCCATCATACCTACCACATTGAGTCCCATGATGTCTTGGGTTAATTCCCTATACAACTCTTGTCCACCACCCTTGTAAAACCAGCCCATCATTGTATTCGCATTTCCACCAAATACGGGGCCAGTACCAAATAGAGAGGCGGCTTTGTTTTTCCCATACCAGTAAACAGGCACGTCGTGGCCGGCATCAAGTACACCATCATTGACAGCGTCTAAAACCTGGAATGCCCCTACAACTGCGCCAGCCGGCAAAAGATCAATCTTGATGCGACCATTCGACATGGCTTCAACGCGATCCACGTATTGCTGGGCCATTTCTTGGAAAATTTCAGAAGCTGGCCATGAAGTCTGCATCTTCATGGTTATAGCTCCATGAGCGCCCGCGTGAATGGCTGGAGCGCCAATTGTGGAGGCAGTGGCGACTGCTCCGACTGTAGCCGCTCCTTTAAGGAAGGATCGACGATTCACCTGCTTAACTTCATCTTGCTTCACTGAATCATTCATGGCTTATCCTGTTGCTTACGTTTGGAAGGGATTCCTCCCGAAAAATCTTCCCACCCACTACTGAACAACGAGCGGATTTTTGGAAGCGACTTACTGGTTATCTGCCGAACACAATTCGAAGTCAAGCCCTCCTGCTTGCTACTTAGTTTTCTCCTACAAATTAGTTTAGATAACCTGTTGGAGTAACAGCTAGAGAAACCAATAAAGTAGATTAATTTACTTACTAAAATCTATTTTATAATAGCAAATAGCGTCTTTACTTGTTAAATCATAAAAATAGTCTTACTGATATAAATGAAAACCGATTATTCTTTGAATAATTTTTAGAAGATCTTATCCAAGAAATATCAACTCATGTTTTCACTTAAGATCCGATTACTAAAGTGTAAAAGAACTAGCAATCAATTGGTCCGACAAGAGCAACAACTAAGTCAAGCTTGTTGAGATAAAGGCTGAGATCTGAGACGGTATCGAGAGGAAGGGTAGTACATTGTGATTTTTTAGGTGCGGGGAAAGTTTTGGGCTAGAATTTCATGGACCAGACTGGCGGCGTTGTGGCATCGGAATTATGGATGTGCACTCAACATGTAGAGTTGTCTTAGTCTAACGACTGTTTCCAAGAATTTTGACTAGACTCCCTTTGCCTCCATCTTTTAGCAGAAACAAATCTCCAGTCGGAGAGGCTTCGATTTTCCGAATTCGACCGAATTCATTTTGATAAAGACGTTCTTCAATGAGTTGATTCTCTCTTCTGACAAATCGGATCAGAGTTCTCTCTCTCAAGGTCGTGACAAACCAACTGTTTTTCCAGTTCTGGTAATTTTCCCCACCATATATCAAGAGTGAAGAGGGAGCTACCGATGGGTCCCAGTAGTGCAGAGGTTCTTCAATACCAGCATACCGAGATCCTACTCCTACCCTTTCATCATTGTAGTCTTTACCGTAGGTGGCGACTGGCCAACCATAATTTTTTCCCGCAATTAATTGATTGATTTCGTCTCCACCTTTTGGGCCGTGATCAACAATGTAGACCTGACCATCAGTTGAATTGTAGTAAATACCCTGCGGGTTACGATGACCATAGGTGAAGATCTCAGGCAACGCACCAACTGATCCTAAAAACGGATTATCTTTCGGTGTAGTCCCATCGAGATTCAATCGAATTGTCTTTCCTAAATGATTATCCAATCTTTGTGGGTCTGCCGCGAAGACATCCACAATGCGACTTGCTGTTGAATAATTGAATCGGTCTCCAACAGTCAATAAAAGGTGTCCTGATTCATCGAAGGTGATTCTGGATCCGTAGTGTATGTTTGACCCAACATAAGGTAGTGCTTCAAAAATCTCTTCAACATTCGTAATTGTATTTGATTCAATTTTAAAACGTATCAAAGCAGTTGTAGATAAGCCTTTTCTTCTTTTTGAATAGGTTAAATATAAACGTTGATCCTGATCATAGTTTGGCGACTTTTTTATATCTAATAACCCACCTTGACCTGCAAAACTCAATTGCAACCCAGTCTCTACATTCTGAATTGATTCACCATCGATTAGCTTCAATAAGCCACTTCTTTCTGAAATTAATATCCTCGTTTCGTCTAGGAATGCTAAGCCCCAAGGATAGCTTAAGTCATTTGTAATTATTTCATAATCTGGTTCACAATTGGATTCACATAAGTTTTTTGCTGAGCCAAGGGATGGTATTATTATCAAAATAATTAATAAAAAAATGATATTTGATAGACACTTAGGCTTATGCTTTCTCATCTGTTACCTTGATTGAAGTAGGAAGATGTTCAATTTGAATATAAGATTGAATAATTTTTTAAATTTGTACTTGAATCAAACTAATTTTTCATCGTGATAAACACAGCATTTTTCTGCTGGGAATTTTAGTAGTAAGTTTTCCTGGCTGATAGAAATTTGTCGGTTAACCTTTACCTTCACTTCAAAGTTCTCACATTGTGCTGATATCAACTTAAAATTTCCACAATCATCGATCATTTTTACTTTCGCTGGAATTGTATTCTCAGACTTTTCCGAAGCGACTTGAATAAACTCTGATCTGATTCCCATCCGGACTTCTGAAGATTGGCTGACACTACGCAGGTCAGAAGATGTTTTGAACTTGGCCCCACAAAATAGAACCTCATCTTCTGAAGCAACTTCGCACTTGAATAGGTTCATTGCGGGTGAACCTATAAAGTACCCAACAAATGTGGTTTCTGGTTTTTCGAACAAATCTCTGGGAGTGCCAACTTGAACAATCTTTCCTTTGTCCATGACCACAATTTGTTCGGCAAAAGTCATTGCCTCATTCTGATCGTGAGTCACATAGATCAAAGTTAGTTTATACTTTTCATTAATTTCCTTCAGCTTTCTTCGGAGTCGAAATTTCAAATCAGGATCAATCACTGTGAGTGGCTCATCCATCAAAACAGCCGCTACATCGTCTCGGACCAGACCACGGCCAAGCGAGATCAACTGCTTCTGATCTGCTGTCAGTTTGAGAGCAAGTTTGCGAAGCAGATTAGTTAAACCCAAAGTTTCTGCAACCTCATCGACCTTTTCCTTGATTCTCGAATTAGCAACACCACGACAGACCAATGGAAAGGCCAAATTTTCCTGAACAGTCATGGTGTTGTAAATCACAGGAAACTGGAAAACCTGGGCAATATTTCTGTTCGAAGTATCTGTAGCCGTGACGTCTATACCATCAAAAAGAATTCTTCCTTGAGTAGGATGAACAATGCCGGACATAATATTCAGCATGGTTGTTTTTCCGCATCCAGAAGGCCCTAGTATCGCGTAGCGACCACCATCCTCCCAAGTAATACTGAATTCTTCGAGAGCGTAGGTTGGATTTGAAATATCTATATCGTAGGTATGGGCGATCTGATTTAATTCAATTTTTGCCATCAGTCAGCCTTTTGAAAGGGAGAGGCTGCCAAATCACCTTTTTGATCAAAAGCGTACAGCCATTGAGTATCGAACTGGACAGAAATTTTCTCCCCAATCTGAATATCCTTTACCATTTCCAGAAGCCCTACTATAAAATGTTCACCGTTACGGAGGTGAATGAAAGTCTCTGAACCACTAATTTCAGAAAGTTCAACTTCCCAAAGATCGCCCTCTTTATCGATAGAGATATCGGCGGCTCGAATTCCAAATGTGTATCTACCATCCATTAAACTTTCCAGGTGACGTGGTACGTCCATTCGAATGGCTTGATTAATCACAATCATGCCACCCGTTTTCTCTCCAGCAATCAGATTCATAGCTGGGTCATTCGCGATCAGAGCAACTCTTGTATCTGCTGGATGTTCAAATACATCCTGAGCCTTTGCCTGCTGTAAAACGGAGCCTTCATCCATTACAACCACATCACCACCCAGTTGCATTGTTTCTACTGGATCAGTGCTGGAATAAATCAGAATGGATTGATCCATCAATCCTGAGTTGAAGATACCACGAAACTCATCCCGCAACTGTTCTCTGAGCTTATAATCCAGATTGACGAGTGGCTCATCAAGCAGCAGCAACTCAGCTTCTTTAACCAGGGAACGCGCAAGCGCAACACGCTGCTGTTGTCCACCAGAGAGAGCCTGGATTTTTCTTTCTTCAAATCCTTGTAAGCCAACCTGCTGAAGAGCCTGTGAAACCTTTTGTTGAATCGTAGCAGTTGATACTTTTCGCTGTTTCAGAGGGAAAGCAACGTTATCAAATACTGTTAAATGAGGGTAATTGATGAATTGCTGGTAGACCATCGCCACATTCCGTTTCCACACTGGTAGCGATCCGAATTCTTTTCCAGAATAGGTGATGGAACCACTGTCTGGAGCAATCAACCCAGCAATAGTTTTCAGCAATGTGGTCTTACCAGCTAACGTGCGCCCCAGGATAGTGTAAAGTTTCCCACGTGTCATTGTGAATGACACATTGTTCAAATGATATTCATTCTCTGGTCGAAAAACCAAATTTTCGGCGACGAGATCCATCTATTTCAGAGCTCCAGATAGATTACCTTTGGAGAGATAGCGCTCAACAATAAAGGCCACCACAATAAGTGGTGCAACAGAGACCAGTGCTGCTGCTGAGAGGCTCCACCAAGGTGTAATTGACGAATTTAATGCGACAATTCGTACAGGCAATAATTGCACTTCTGTGAACGTTAAAATGAAAGCAAAAAAGAAGTCTGTCCAACCAAAGATTAAACAGAATAAACCTGCAACGATTAATCCTGGAATCGAGTTTGGTAACACTACTTTAAAGAATGCTTGAAATGGGTTACAGCCATCAATTAGTGCTGTTTCATCAATCTCTCTAGGGATTTTATTGAAGAAGTCAACCATAATCCAAACAGCAATTGGCATTAGTAAAACAATATACACAATTACTAGTCCTAAAATTGTATCTAACAACCCCAAAAATCCTAACATAATAAAGAATGGAATTGACAGAACAACAGGTGGCATGATGCGCTGAGATATAAAGAAAAATGTAATATCATTATTTTTTATAAATCCTGCCTTAAATGTAAACCTGGACAAAGCATAAGCAGATAAAGTTCCAAGAATAATACTAATCAAACTGGCAACACAGGTAACAAGGATACTGTTAAAGTATGGTTCAACAATATCAACACCACCATTCGCTGGAGTTCGCAGCAGTACATCCCAACCTTCTAAAGATGGCTCAAACTGAAGCCAAGGAATGTAAGTAGCCCCGCCAGTCACAGAATTAAAATCTTTGAACGATGTAGAAATTGCCCAAAGAAATGGCATCACAACAAAGACTGACCAAAGACAAATGCATGAATATTTTATAAATGTATAAAATGATCTCATATCTATTTTTCTCTTATCATAAGTTTGACCAACACTTTTGCAATTATCGTAAGACTGACAATCATAATTACTAGGTAAGTGAATGAGAGTGCTGCAGAATATCCCATTTGGAATTCTCTCAAACCTTTGATAAAAATGTAAAAACTTGACGTTTCTGTGGAGGTTCCTGGACCACCAGATGTTAGCACGTAAACCGTATCCATGATTTTAGATGCTTCGATAAGACGAATGATGATTGCACCAATAGAAATTGGAGCCATCAAGGGGAAAGTCACATATACAAATTTTCTGATTGGCCCTGCTCCATCAATTGAGGCCGCAAGATATGACTCCTTTGGCAATGACAAGAGCCCAGCTAACAGAAGTAAAAACATGAATGGTGTCCACTGCCAAACTTCAACAATGATCACTGTAACTTTTGCCAAATACTCATCACTGAGCCAAAGAGGTGTTAGATCAAAAAGACTCAGAAAATCGTTCACTGGCCCTAAAGATTCATGAAAAAATGTTTTCCAAATTACTGTCATAATCACTGGTGTTGTCATCATCGGAATCAAGAACAACACACGAAAAAACCTCTTAAATTTGATATCTTGCCATACTAAAAGTGCGAGACCAAAACCTATGACATATTGTAAGAAAACCGTAGTAATTGATAAGAAACTCAGCCTAAAGAATGATTCCCAGAATCTTGGATCATCTGTGAAGAGGCGCACATAGTTCTCTATTCCAATGAAGTCAAGACCTGGAAAGAAACTATCCCAACTTGACAGACTCAGTCTGATAGTAAATAGAATCGGAAAAATTATAATTCCAAGTAAAACTACAAGACCTGGAAAAAGGAAAATGTATTTATGGCCAAAATTCATTGGATATGTGCAGATAGGGATTAACTAGCTAAGAGTAGTAATGATGTAGCTAATTTTATTAGATTTCTGAATTATGGAAGATGTTCTACTGGTTCAATATATTCGTTCTACCCTTTCATTGAGTGCCTTAAGTGCGTTATCAAAAGAGCAGGAGAATAGACGAACACGAATTCCCCTGCTCCTTGTTGTTATGAATCAGTTCCGATTACTTGAGATTATCTTCAAGAGCAACACCGATCGCATAAGCTTCTCTGACATTGTCCTCACCAACGCGGCTCAGGATTTTTTCCCAGTTCCTAGCGACTTCATCCAATGCTTCCTGAGGTGAAAGTTGACCTGCCAAAGCCTTGGAAGTGCCTGTTGCCACGGCACTGGTGAACTGAAACACACCCGGTACTCGTAACGGGAACACTCTGTTGGTACTCTTCTCCTCCATGTTCATAAGTGTTTCAGCATATTCCTCGGCAATCTTTTTGTCCCAACCTTGTCGCTCGACATATATTTCTGGAACAAAGTCAGATTTTTTGAACGGATTCACACCGAAGCGACCAATGGCAATATCCGCTTGGTGGTTTGCGTCATTGGCAAAAAAGCACAGATAATCAAAGGCCATATCGTGATTTTTGCTCTTCTTGGCTACTGCTGCAGCCCAGCCCCAAACAATGTAAGGGGCTTGGTTATACTGATTCTCCCAGGCACCCTTTACACGATTCCAAACACGATCAGAGCCTGGTAGAGGGGCAGCACCGACTTTGTTCTTGATCGGACTATTGTCCTCCATCGCAGCTACAAAAGCATCATCCCAGGAAAAACTGAAAAGAGTTTGGCCTCCACCAAATGAGTTGATTTCATCACCCAAACCAAAGTTAATTCCACCTGGAGGGACGTATTTTGTTGCTTCTACCCAGTCAGTCAGTGCTTCAACAAATCCCGGACTATTGATCAAGGGCTTCATTGTTTCTAAGTCGAAGAAAAAGCCCCCCGGGGTTCTTGGATTTTTGGCGTAGGCTACTGCTCGGCTGAAGAAAGCTGCGTACATCAAGTCATCCTTCTTCATTACCTCCGCTGAACCATATTCCAATTCTCCATCATTATCCCAGTCCCAGCCGTTGAAGTAGGACGCCATCTCACCGTACTCTTTCCAAGTTCTGGGCACCCTCAGTTCTTTGCCTGTGTCAGCCTTGTATTTTTTCTGGTACTCGGGATTGTCGATAACATCTTTCCTATACTTGAGATAGTGGCGGTCTCCATCAATTGGGAATTGCATCATCTGCCCATCCCAAGACGCCACATCGATGTGGCTCTTTGTGACATCTTGCATTTGGCGCATGTTCACATAGTACTCAGGAACGGGCTCAAGATACTGCATCCAATCTCGAATGAAGTTCGAGAACCCAAACACGATGTCATAGGGGGCTTGTCCAGCCTGAAAGGGAATCATCGCTTTCGAATAGAGATCCCCAGCAGGTGAGTGAACAACTTCCACGTTCGCCCCTGTTAGTTTTTCGAATTGCTCGGCATGCAGTGCTGTAGGCTCACCCATGACAGGTACCGCATGAGTACTGATCGTCAATTTCCTTCCGCTGTAATCTTTCTTAGACATCGACTCATAAGAACACTCACCTGGGATATCGCCTGTGTTCTTAATATGTGGAAACTGATCGCTCCACTTATCGGCACTGGCAACTGATGCAACCATGCTGGTTGCAAACGCTAGAGCCAAAATCTTGATCATTTTCTGCATCATCATCTCCTACGTTGTAATGTTGGTAGTCCCCTTTCAAGGAACTAGAACAGCGCGCCCCTTGACATTCCCTTCGTTCAGGTCATGCAAGGCCTTATTGGCATCGTCCAAGCTATATTCCTGCATGGACAGCTTCACCAATCCCTTGTTGGCCAATTCCATCAACTCGTACAATTCCGCCCACGTTCCAACGAGATTTCCAATAATATTCTTTTCAGAAATAATCATATCCACCGCCAGAACTTTGATTTCTTCACCGTATCCAACGATGTAGTAGTAACCTCCGTTGGCTGTCATATTCAGTCCCATCGAAGTCGAGCCATGCTCTCCCACAAAATCTATGACCGCCTCAGCTCCTTTGCTATTTGTTAGTTCTAAAATCGCATTGACTTCGTTGTCATCAATCAAGACCCCTTTATCCGCACCCAATTCCAAGGCATGCTTCAAAGCATTTTGAGATTTTTCAACAACAATAATGTCGGCTGCACACATTGCCTTCAGACACTGGATAGCAATGTGTCCAAGTCCACCTGCACCAATGATCACACAGGCTTCTCCCGGCAGCAGGTGTCTCGTTGCTTTTTTAACCACTCGGTAGGCGGTCAAACCAGCATCAGAAAATGGAGCAACATCTTTCGGAGTCAACCCTTGAGGTAGTTTGATCAGATTTCTGACGCTTGTCCTCAAATACTCAGCGTAACCACCCTCTTTAATATTCAGCCCAGGGAATGCACCATCTTCAGCGTGCATATCATGTCCACGTCTACAAGACAGACATGTCCCGTCTGTTCCAGAGATCAACGGGTGCAGGATCACAGCATCACCTTTCTTGAAGGTTGTCACATCTGCTCCAACTTCTTCGACCCAGCCCGCGTTTTCATGGCCCATAATGCATGGTAACAGCTTATTGTCTGGATCCTGGATGTGGCGCCAAACTCCTTCAATGATATGCAGATCTGTTCTGCAAACACCGGCTGCACCGATCTTTACAATCACATCAGATGATTTCGCGATCTTTGGATCTGCCCATTCGGCTTCTTTAACCCAAACATCGTTTTTCATTTGCGGATCGTACTCGTATAAGACTTGCGCTCTCATTCTGATTCGTTGTTAGAGGTGAAAAGACTACTGAATTTCCAAATCTCAGCAATAACTCCCATTCATGCTTTAGGCATCGCAAGAAATTTTCACAGTGGACTTGGAAAGCCATCCTGAAGAGGCTGGTAGGACATTTTTTGTGCCACAAAATAAAATTTATATTTAATAAATAATATTAAATATTTATAAATCTTTTTTTGCTGGGATGTACAAGTAGGAGTGTTGCATCAAACGTTGCAGAGTGTTGCATGCAACACTGAAGTTGGTTTGAACTTCAATAAGGAAGCAAAAGGAAGATTGATTCGGAAAATACACTCTTAATCAATTTCTCAAGTTGAACAAGAATCTTGGAATCAACGTTACAGAGGTATTTTGGTCGATTGGTAATCGGTTGAATCGAATTTCTAGATTATTTATGGAATTTAGATCACAAGAGAAAATTTGATTGAGCAGCAAGCACAGATCTAAATCACTCCAACCCTTTGTCAGGCCGTTCAATCACAATTTTAGCTTTTTTCATTCTTCTATAAATCGTTGAGCGCTCACATCCCAGATAGTTGGCAACTGCAGTGATGTTCCAGTTCAGGCCTTCAAGCAAATCTTCTAGAGACTCATCACTACTATTGTAAGTGGAATTGAGCTGCACTTCTTCTGGCAAATCATGAAATGAAATTGACCCCTCACTCAAAGCTTTGGTCAGCGAGAGCGTGTTAACCATCTGACGGATGTTTCCTGGCCACTTGTACTCTAGCAATGCTTGCTTTGCTTTGGGTTCTAATGAAATCGAGTCGTTTTCCTTCTCATTCCCAAGAAATTTGCCAATTAACCACTCCAAGTCTTTCCTTTCTCGAAGAGGAGGCAAACAAAAAGTTATCCCCGCAATTCTGTAGTAGAGATCCTCTCGAAATTTACCTTCTGCAACTAATTTTCTTAAATCTCTATGAGAAGCGCTGATTACTCGCACGTCAATGGCTTTGGTTGCAGAAGAACCAATTCGCACTACTTCTTTTTCAGACAAAACTCTCAATAATCTCGCCTGTAGATTAAATGGCATATCACCAATTTCATCTAGAAAAAGTGTTCCCCCATTCGCTTGCTCAATCAGTCCAATTTTCCCTTCTCTTCGTGCTCCCGTAAATGTACCTGGTGTATAACCAAATAACTCACTCTCAATTAAATTTTCAGGTATAGAAGCACAGTTGATTGCGATAAATGGTTTATTTGATCTCCTCAATTTATGGATATATTTTGAGAGAAATTCTTTGCCTGTTCCTGTCTCACCATGTAGCAATATATTAACTTCAATTTGTGCAATTTTTTCGATTTTTTGTGCAATCCTTTCGACCTGTGGATCACCACCATGCAATATTCCGTATGCTCTAGAACCAGAGTTAGGAATTATATTGTTTATTTTCTTTTTGGTAGAAATTACTGTGACAAATAGTGTTTCTCCATTATGCATTCTAACAATTCTTTCATTAACTGAAGCAGTCCGACTCAATTTTGGAACATCTTCCAAATCTATCTCAAGATAATCTGTAACTGATGTGCCAATAATTTGCTGATTCAGTAGGAAACTACCTGTTGAATTAAAGAGCATTGTGGCGTTTCTTGTCGCTCCTGTAATTCTCCCATTTTCATCCAAAGCCACTGCATATTCGGGCGCAACAGCAAAGAAGACAGAGGACTTACTGAAAGTAATTATCCACTCTGATTGAAAGTTGTTTACTAGCACAGCCATTTCAATTCTAATTGCCCATAATCTCACAAGATGTTGAGCGAAAGCTTGAGATTGTTTAATCTCTGGAGAATGAAGTGCAGAAACATCAAGCACAGCAGAAAGTTCGCCTAATGGATTATAGATGGGGGCTGCTGTACAAGTTAAACTAATATGTGAAGCATCGAAATGATCTGTTTGATGTACAGTTATTGGCTCTCCTGTGTAGATACAGGAGCCTATACCACAGGTACCAGCCCGATGCTCACTCCATTCAGATCCTAGATACAGACCTGCTTGCTTTAGTTCATCATCTTTATAAGGATCTCCAATATAATCAACAGTAACTCCTTCGGCATCTGTCAGTAGAACAACATAATTTTGTCCTACAATTTCCTGATACAAAGTCTCTAATCCAAATCGAGCTGTACGCATTAAATCTTCTAGTTGCTCCTGATGCTGCTTAAGTTTTGCTTCTGGCAGGATATAGGCATCTTTGCTAATTAGAGGATCAAGGGAATGTAATTGAACACATCTTTTCCAGGATTCTAAGATGGCAAGATCTCTAGGAATTAGAGATTTTTCATGAATTACTTTTTGTATTTCTTGCACATGACTAAGGCTCTGTGATTTCTCCATTTACTCACCTTTTTTATTTTTTATGAGGATTTTTTCAATGAATTTCACACACTACCTGCATTTAACTTTTTAAAATCTTGAATGAATTTTTCTTATTTTTTGTTGACTTCTATCAAATATCGTAAGGTCGCAATGAATTTTGTGCAACAATTTTATGCTGGCAGAATTGCTTGTCCTGATCAGGGGATCTGCATAATACCTTTGACGACTACCATCGAGATTTCTTTAATGATTTTTTAGGTCGGTCCCTTCACTTTTCAGCGGAAGGGTGACAATCCTAAAAGAAATACCTTGATGGAGGCAGACCGCCTTTCTCTTTTGCAATGTAAAAGCTATTGGAAAAATAGATCTATTGGCTTATTTTTCCTGGCATATCTGCCAATGACTTGCAAATTTTTATCACTAACTAATCGCTTGTAGCCGCTGGACTGCCACAGTCAGCATGATTAAATCTGGGGTTCCCACTTGCTGGAACTGCTCAATCACTTCCAAGTACGCTCCTAAGGCTTTATGGTTGATCTGTTCCAAAGATTCTCTGACTGGTTCTTCTGCATTTTTCTTCGGTAACGCCTCTCTGGAGTGTCGATTGTTAGAAGAATGTACAGAATGGTGAAGCAAGCGTAATAGCCGAAGCTGCTCAGCTTGAATACTCTGCAGTAGTAATCCCTGTTGAAGTTGCTCCCACTGATTAGTCAGGGATAGCAGCTCCAGTGCTTGCTCCAACCAATCTAACTGGAGCAAACTGTTCAGCCCACGCACACACTCCTGGGCTTGGGCAATCGGCATCTCCGTCTCTTGCAGTAATTGTAGAACTGCTGGTGCAGAACGCAGCTGTTCGAGCCCACCTAGGATCTGGGCCAACTCAGGAGTAAAGCCAGCTTTTTCCCACTTCTCTAAGCTCTCTGGATGATCCCCTCGCAAAGAGCATAGTTCCTTGAACAATTCCCCAAGGGTTTGCACTTTGGACAAGGTTGGGGCCGAGTTGGTCTGCACCAAGTTCTCCAGTAACGACCCTAGTGTTTGTTCGACGGCTAAGAAAGCCTCATACCGCACGGCTTCCGAGACTGATGCCTCCAGCAATTGTGTTCGCAAAGTTGGTAGCTCGAGGCTGGCTTCCAAGGCAAGATATCCCTCCACCAATATGGTCAGATCACATCCACTGCTTGACTGCAAATTAAAGAAAAACGCACAGCCAGCGCAGTTGATCAAACGATTGGTCAACACAGTGGCAATAATCTCTCGTCGTAGAGGATGACGCTGCAGGACTTCCTCAGGGAATCGATCTCTAAAGGAACCCGGCAAGTATCCCAAGTAGAGTTCATCATAAAGCGCTGAGGTTTCGTCGCCCGTGAATTCAGGAATTAGTGAAGACCCCAACAACTGATCGTAGAGGTACATTTTGACATAAGCTTGTAGGACAGCCAAAACCGGACGTGGCAGTCCCTCTCCACTTTGTTCCAGCTGATCCAGTTGCCTTATGTCTGGAATGTATTCGCTGCGGGCGTTCATTCCTCGTTCAATCAGCAGGTGAATCAACTGGCGATACGCTTGGAAATCCTGGTGAGATCGAAGCTGATCCATGGAGATCAAACGATGTTGACCACGATTATTCGCCAACACCAATTCAGCTACCTCCTCAGTAGCATTCTCCAGTAGTTGGTTACGCTCCTCCACATTGGCCACTGCTCTCTCACGCAATGACAACTGCAGCAGAATCTTTAGGTTGACCTCATAGTCCGACATGTTGACGCCAGCCGAATTATCGATTGCATCCGTGTTCAGTGCCCCACCCTGCTGGTGAAATGAGATCCGTGCGGACTGAGTCAAACCAAGATTGGCTCCCTCACCAATTACTTGTACCTGTAGCTCTTCTGCATTGATTCGCACTAAGTCATTTGCTTGATCGCCAACCTGCAGATGGTTTTGTGGGCTAGCCTTCACATATGTCCCAATCCCACCGAACCAGCAAAGATCCGCGGGCATTCGCAGGATGGCCTGTACGAGTTCCTCACCTGTCATCACCTCTCGTTCGACTCTCAGCATCTCACGAACAGGCAAGGACAGTTGAACCTTCTTGGCACGGCGGTCAAATACTCCACCACCTTCACTGATCTGGTCAGATGCATAATCCCGCCAAGTAGAGCGAGGTAGTTCGAATAAACGTTTGCGTTCCTGCCAACTTGTCCCGGAATCCGGATTGGGATCGAGAAAAATATGCTGATGGTTGAAGGCAGCCTTCAGCTGTAAAGCCTTGCTGAGCAACATTCCATTGCCAAACACATCTCCGCTCATATCTCCAATTCCAATCACGGTGGTCAGCTCTTGCTGGATGTCATGATCTCGCTCCAAGAAGTGCAGACGGACGCATTCCCACGCTCCCCTTGCTGTGATTCCAACAACCTTGTGATCGTAACCATGGGATCCCCCCGAAGCGAAGGCATCACCCAGCCAAAATCCAGTCTTTTCAGAAACCGAGTTGGCCAGATCAGAGAAGGTTGCAGTCCCCTTGTCGGCTGCCACAACGAGATAGGGATCAGGATCGTCATAGCAGATTGTTTGCTTCGGAGGACGCACCTGTCCATCCACATCCCGATTATCTGTTACCGACAACAATCCGTGAATAAAGCGTTGATACTGCTCCTTGGACACAGCCTGTGCTTCTTCTCGATTGCTTGGCAACTGCTTAATGACAAAGCCCCCCTTGGAACCAACCGGAACAATCACCACGTTCTTGGTCTGCTGGGTTTTGACCAATCCCAATACTTCCGTGCGGAAGTCTTCCGGCCGATCCGACCAGCGTAGGCCACCACGAGCCACTGGCCCAAATCGCAGATGTGTCCCTTCAAGGTTGACATCATGGACATAAATCTCTCGATAAGGTGTGGGAATGGGCATTTGCTCGACCTGACCCGAATCGATCTTGAGCGCCAGCAGGGTGTTGTGCCGACCAATATTCTGAAAGAAGTTCGTTCGCAGGGTGGCTTCCAGCAGACTCAGCAGATGCCGAAATGCTAGGTCGTGGTTGATTTCCTGAACCGGGTGCAAAGTATCCAGGTAGTGCCGCCGAACCTGTGGCAAGAGCACCTCTCGACGATGGCTTGGATCACCGTAACGTGAATCGGGTGCAAAGAGCATTCGGAAGATTTCGCAGAAATTCCTGCTAATTGCTGGATACTTTAGAAGAGCTTGGTTGACCACGTTTCGGCTGATATTGCCACCAAGTTGTAGGTACAGATTACGGTAAGCCTGCAATACGTTGATCTCTCGCCAATCCAGGTTGACAGCCAACACTAACGCATTGAGTGGATCATTTTCACTACGCTGAGCGAATACGGCTCCGAGTAACTCACATAATTTCTGCTGATAGACATTCTCTTCAATTCGTCTACCGTCTTGGTGGGTTACACGAAAGGTCTGAATAAAGCCCAGATTTTCTCCCTGGGGAGTGCCAACTCGTGTTGTCAGTTGATCTACTACGTAAAGACCCGCATTCAGTAGAATCGGCATCACCTTGATCAGGTGGGTGCGGTTACGGCTGTAGAGCGTCAATAAGGAAACGGGTTCCTCCAGAGCATTGGCCAGTTGAAATTCTTTCAGCGTGAAGTGGACTCCTGAATCTGGATTCAGCCGCTCGATCTCCAACAAGTCCTGTGCTGCCATTTCGGGAGTGACTCGCACCTTGTACTGCTTGGGTAGACGGGGCAAGTAGCGCTCAAAGATTTCCAGGCCCTGCGGACCAGGGGCGGAGACGGAGAGAGCATCACGCAACTGTTCTTCCCAAGGCTTCAACCGACGAATTAGTTCGTTTTCCAAGGTCGCTAAATTGGGAGCCCAGTTACCTTGCGACAACTCGAAGTAGACATGAACACGGCTTTTTTCTTCGCCGTACGCCTGCACATATTCACTGGATTGATGAGGCACTTCACTCCGTAGAAACTCCACAATCTCCAATACATTTGATTGGGTGTAGAGCAAATTTGGCAAGACTACGAGTAGATGCAAAGCGGGAGAGACACCCTTGCGGACATATTTCTGACCAACTTGGAAGCAGTGAATCCGGCTTGGATCGTCAATGAAGAGCAGGGTGTCAATGATTTGGAGCAATTCCGCAGTAGGGGCACGGAACAGGGCGAACTTGGGCATCCCACTGAGAATCCGGATTGCCTCATTGTAGTTGTAACTATAGGGACGCATCTGGCGGGCTTCAAAGATGGCCTGCATCTTTTCGCGGATCAGTGGGGTCTCAAGATTGCGAGCCTGCAAGGAGGTTTTGCGCAACAAGCCAACGAGAATCTCCTCAAGCCAACCCTCAGCTTCTGGAAACTTGAGGCGCAACAGCAACAGGTTTTCAAAACGCTGCAATGGGGAAGTAAAGCGCAGGCTTTCCATGATGAAAGATTCTGAAGCTTCCCGTTCCTGCCACAGCAAGGCTTGTAGCGTCTCTCGCAAGGAATCCGCTTTCCACGCTTGATGATCGTGCAGTAGACCAAGGCTGGAGTCTTCTTCCAGAAGTACTCCCTGATTCGTGTGATGATAGGCAGCAAAACCGAAGAGTGAGAAGTTGTCTTCGTGCAACCACTCCAACAACTGAATCCAGGCCTCACGTCCTTCAGCAGCAGACTGTTTGCTGTTCTGTAGCAACTGGGTCAGTCTTGGGCGGATCTGCTGCAGTTTGGCAAGGTCTTCACGTACACCGTGCAAAGCATCAATGTGGGCTGGTAGGCGTTGACACAATTGAGACAAGCGCTCCTCGTTGGCGGTGTCTTCTATTTCCAGATAAATCATGTCGAAGAGCTTCTCGCACTGCTGATCATCTGCAAGAACTTGCCACGCTCCCTCCTCGTAGCGAAGAGGCAAGACTGGGTGAATGGTCAGCTTGATCCGTAATTCCAAATCACGCAGCAGCTCCAGCAGGGTCAACAATTGATACTGCATGTCAGGCTTGAGCACTTCGACTACAACTCGACCTGTCGCTCGTCCCTCTCCCTTCCCAACTAGAATCAGCCCTTCCTGCTTCGTGGCCACCAAAAAGTTCTGATAGCGCTCTTGAAGGAATACACACCACTCCTGCACACTAAAGCGCTGCCAAAGGACCTGGGATAGATTCTGGCAATAGTGACGAGCAAAGAGATGAAGCTGCTGATCCTCGGGCAAAGCCTCAAGAATTTGATTGGTCTGCTCAATTGTGATGGGCAACAAAGACATGAGAGCTCCTGATCGTGAGTTCAACAAAAAATTAAATATTCATTTTGGTAGGGATCAATTTGAAGACCACGTCACCTTGCGATGAGGCTTTGGCAAAGTCAAATGGGCACATCACTTCTCATTGAACTAAACAAGTTTTTTTATTGCAGAATCTGGGTTGTACTTTCGATCCTAATGGTATTTTGAAGCTTGCTAGGTTTTCAGAAACAACTCAATTTGATTTAATATATTATTTTTCATAAATCATAATTTTTTCAGTTGTTTCAACAAGCGGCTTCCAGCTTTACAAAAACTTGTTTGGATACAGCTAGAAATCAGCAGTGATGCATTCTTTTCAATGGAACTTTTCTCAAAGCATGCTAGAGAAATTCTCTCTCATTCAAGAGGCTGTTTGAACAGCCCCTCACCCCTTTCTCTTTTTCGGGAATAGCATACACCATGAAAGGTTGGATCATTTACCGCAAAGACGTCACCCAGCTAAGCCCAGAAGCTTACGAAATTCATCGTCTGCTCTCTGAAGCTGAAGTAGACGGGATTAAACTGGAAGTCTTTCGTCCAGAGCAATTTGACTTAATTGTCACCCGTGAAGGTGAGAAAAGCATCCTGATTAATGGAGAGAAACACGAACTACCGGATTTTGTGATGCCCCGAATGGGAGCCGGCACCACTTACTTCACGCTGGCCATCTTGCGTCAGATTGAGCGGCTGGGCATCTACACAATCAATAATTCGAACAGTATCGAAATCGTCAAAGACAAACTTTTTTCTCAGCAAATCCTAGCTCAGAACAACCTGCCTGTTCCCAAGACCATGCTGGCCAAGTTTCCTGTTGACGTTGGCCTGGTTGAGCGCACTCTTGGCTTCCCTGTAGTCGTCAAGACGATCTCAGGATCCCAAGGATCTGGAGTATTTCTCGCTGAAACCAAGCGAAGTTTCCGTGATGTGATGGATCTGATCGAATCAACCAATCGCAACGCAAACATGATCATGCAAGAATTCATTGCACCTTCGAAGGGCATGGATCTACGTGTTTTTACTCTGGGGGGTCGGGCGATCGCTTGTTTCCGAAGACGTAGCGGAGACGGCGGTTTCAAAGCCAACTTCTCCAGTGGGGGCAAGGTCGAACCATACAAAATCACTCCAGAAATCGAATGGTTGGCCACCCAGACTTCAAATATTCTCAATCTTGATATGGCAGGGATTGATCTGCTCTTCGACAACGATCACTTCAAGATTTGTGAAGCCAATTCCTCTCCTGGTTTTGAGGGACTGGAATCCTGCTGCGAAGATGTCAACATTCCCCAAGAACTTTTTCACTTCCTGCGGATCCGCTTGGGTAAGTTTTCAGAAATCGAGCATCCCCATCCGTATCATCCAACACCACCGCACCCCAAGGCTCTTCAAAGCCAACTGACCGAAGGGTAAGCTATGTGTCGTTTTTTAACCTATTCTGGTCCTCTGACGCTAATGCGTCCGTTGATTTTCAGTACAGAAAATTCTCTGGTCGAACAAAGCAAGTACTCCAAGAAAAGGGTACGTCCGGTCAATGGTGATGGATTTGGAGTAGGGTGGTATCCAGATTTTGATGATCCAGAACCGGGGACATTTCTAAGCATTGAACCCGCCTGGAGCAACCTCAACCTGGCCCACATTTCCTCAAAGATTCGCACCCAGAACTTCTTTGCTCACGTACGAGATGCCTCGGTCGGCATGCCCGTCTCTGAAGCCAACTGTCACCCGTTTCAATACGGCCGCTTTCTCTGGATGCACAATGGTCGTCTGGATCAATTCAACCGCTTCAAGCGCTTGCTGATCAACCAACTGTCCGACAAAGAATACGCAATGATCAACGGCACGACCGATTCTGAACATGCCTTTGCTCTGTTTCTCGACGAGATTAGCTTTGATGACACTGCTGATGCCGTGGAAATGGAACGGGCGATGATTGCTACCATCCGGCGTCTGATGTATCTCCGCAAAGCCTCTGGAGCAATCACCAATTCCTTCATCAATTTTGCGGTGACCAATGGTCAGACGACAGTCGTTACACGCTTCGTCACACGGCGTGGAGCACGGCCTGCTTCGCTGTTTTGCATTAAGGGATCGCTGGAGGTTAGACAGGAGGGGCGTTGTGAGTTTGGGCTAAGCCGAGATGACAGCCAAAATGCCCTCGTTGTTGCTTCGGAACCTCTGACCCAAAACGAGGAGATCTGGACCCAAGTCGAGAACAATCACATTGTGATCGTACATCCCGATCGAAGGTTGGAAATCCGGCGAATTCCACTGCCCTATCAGGGTGAGCTTTCCCTGCGCAAGGAAATGCTTCAGCAGCAGAAGGTGCAGGCCTTGGCTTCTTAGCTATCTCTTAGCCCGTTTGTGACATGGTTGGTGTACCTTCCAAAAAGCTCAGCAGTTTGGTAGCGACCTGTTCAGGATGGGTAATGAAGAGATTGTGCTCTGTACCCGGCATTATTTCCATTTGATGAGGACCAATCAGAGCACAGATCTTCTCAATATCTTGCCTCGAAACAACGTGATCTTCCTCACCCCAGAGCAAGAACTTGGCTACATCCTTGGTGAGAGAACCACAATTCCTATAGACCATCCCTTGGTCTGCGAGTGTGCCACAACGAAACATCGAAAGCAGCGCCCTATCGAAACCAGGGTAAGCTAACTGCTCTTCAAAGCGAGGAATAAAGGACTCCACTCCAATAGCGCTGTATCTGCGCTGACGACGTTTTCGGAGTTGGGTGATCACAACCTTTCTCATCATCCACTCACCTAAACCGGGTACTTGTAGTAATCGGCTCCACCACTGCTTTGAAATGAAATCCAGCATTGGCGCAACCAGTAACAAATGTCGGAAAAATTCTGGATGTTGTTGAACAAGATTCACAGCAATCACCGCCCCTAGGGAATGGCCTAGTACGGAGACACCTGTCTTGGTTCTCAAGTAGGATAGTGCCTCCCAGATTTGCTCCGTAAACAATGAGATGGTGTAGTCTCTCTCAGGACGAGCAGAACGACCATGACCATAGAGATCCATACGGAGTGTTTGCCAGTTGGCCTTGTGCAAATGAGGTACGAGTTGATCAAACTCCCAGTGAGGCACTGTGGCACCATGAATCATTAGGAGTAATCGCCCAGTTTCTGGTCCTTCCAACAAAGAAAAAGTGGTGCCTTGCTTTAGTGGCAGGTCCATTAGTCTATCTCCTTGAAAGATTGAATAAATGTTGTTCCATTGGTGCCTTTCTTATGTTGTCAGACTTGTTTTCCAGAACCATGATGGGTACCTTTGTGGCTCTGTTCATCATCATAATCATCACGATTCCAGTGGAGGTTCCCATGCTGCTTGCTGCTGTTCGTCGAACTCTTTGCCTGCTTAGTGGGCTGTTGCTGCTCTCCGCTCCTGCTGTCATCGCCCAGGACATCACAAAAACTCTGCGTTTGCCTCAAATGAGTGCCATCCCAACTCTGGACCCAGGGTTGGCCCAGGATTCCTCTTCCATTGAGGTCATTGAACAGCTATTTCTCGGCCTGACTGACTACGATCCGAAGACCTATGAGGTGATTCCGGAGTTGGCCACAAAATGGTCAGCCAGTGCGGACAGTCGCACCTACACCTTCGAGATGCGCAAGGATGTCTTCTGGAGTGATGGGGTTCCAGTCACAGCCCATGACATTGAATATGCGATTCGTCGCAACATCAACCCCGAGACGGCCTCCCCCTACGCCTATGCCCTCTACATTCTCGAAGGGGCAGAAGCAATCAATAAGGGGGAAAGCAAGGACTTCAACAGCCTCGGAGTCCGTGCAGTGGATGACTACACGGTCGAATTTCGGCTTACACAACCCGCTGGATTTTTCCCAGCGATGGCAGGCCTCTGGACCTATCGACCTCTGCCTCGACGTTCCATTGAAGCCTTTGGCACTGCCTGGACGGAGCCTGAGCACATCCTGACAAACGGATCCTATCGGCTTGCCACCTGGGAAAAAGGCAATCAGTTGATCCTCAAGCGCAATCCTGATTACAAAGACTCGGTCACCCAGCAGCCTGCTCAGATTGAGGAGGTAAATTACTATATCATTCCTGAATCCTCCACCGGCCTAGCGATGTTTGAGAACGGAGAACTGGACATCATTGGAGGAACTTTTCTCTCGATTCCCGTCGCAGAGATCGACCGCGTGCGCAAAGAATATGCAGACCGATATTCTGCTCAACCAGACCTCTGCACCTACTACCTGGGAGTGAACAACGAACGGGAACCGACCAACAATCCACTGGTCCGCAAGGCGCTTTCTGCAGCCATCGACCGTAAGACTTTGGTGGAACGAATCACCAAGGGTGGAGAAGAACCGGCAACGACTTTCACTCGGCCTCCAATCTTTGGGTCCGTAGATCCGAAGGAAGGTATTGGAATTGGCTATGATCCAGAGCAGGCCCGTCGTTGGCTTGCAGAAGCTGGTTATCCAGATGGTGAAGGATTCCCCACTATCACTTACATGCACAACACCTCGGAAAACCACGCCAAGATCGCTCAGGCTGTACAAGCCATGCTCAAGCGCAACCTTGGAATCAACATCAGAATCGAAAACCAGGAATGGAAAGTCTACCTGAAGTCAACTACCCAACCCGATGCCCCACATCTATTCCGCTTTGGCTGGTGCGCTGACTATCCAGACGCCAACAACTGGCTGATGGAAGTATTCCACCCAACCAAGTCCACCAATCGCATTCGTTGGCAAAACAGCGAATACGCCCAGTTGACCGAAAAAGCGATGGGTTCGACAGATCCGAGTGAGCGCATCCAACTCTACCGTCGAGCCGAGCAGATCCTCAACGAAGAAGAGGCTGCGATTATTCCGCTCTACTTCTACACTTCCAAGTACCTGATCAATTCTCGGCTGAAAGACTGGTATCACATGGCGTTGGGTGGACAGCAGATCCGCTACTGGCGCTTGACGGGACGCCCATGATTCCAAGCCAATGCTGAACTTCCTGGTGCGGCGATTGGGTAGCGGTGCCCTGTCGCTGCTCGTGATCGCTGCCCTCGTCTTTCTACTACTGAAGGCACTCCCTGGGGGGCCTTTCGACACAGAAAAAAGCCTCCCACCTGAGATCCTGCGCAATATCGAAGCCTATTATGGCTTGGATAAGCCACTCTGGGAGCAGTTTGTGCGCTACGTTGGTAATGCCCTGCAAGGAGATTTGGGCGTCAGCTATTCCCAACGGGATCTACCTGTCATCGACCTGATCGTGCAACGCCTGCCAATCTCACTGGAACTTGGCTTCTATGCCATGCTCTTTGGAATCTTGTTTGGGCTGCCACTGGGAGTCCTTGCAGCTGCATACCATAACAAACTACCAGATTATGTAGCCACCTTGCTGGCTGTTTTGGGCACTAGCATCCCCAACTTGGCGCTGGCCCCAATGCTGATCCTCTTCTTTGGACTCTTTCTTAAATGGCTACCCATTGCTCGCTGGACGACCTGGGATTCCAAGGTGCTACCAACGCTTGCTTTAGGGCTGGGCATTGCGGCAGTGATTTCCAGGCTGACTCGTTCCAGCATGCTCCAAGTCATTCAAGAAGACTTTATCCGTACAGCTCGAGCCAAAGGACTTTCAGAAATTTCTGTCCTTGGTCAGCATGCACTCCGCAATGCCTTACTCCCTGTGCTTACTATCATGGGCCCCATTTTGGCTTATCTGCTCACGGGCACTCTGGTGGTGGAAGAGATCTTTGCTATTCCTGGTTTGGGAAGTTACTTCATCACTAGCATCAGTAACCGTGACTACCCCGTCGTCATGGGCATCTACCTGCTCTATGGATTTCTGATCATTCTCATGAACACCTTAGTAGACATCCTCTACGCCTGGGCAGATCCAAGGATTCGATTAGAATGACCATCTTCCCCATGACCCATCCATGATTGAAACTTCTGCCTCACCGACCATCAGTAAAAGTCTCAATCGGCTTGCTTTCCGACGGTTCGCCAGAAACCGATTGGCATTGAGCAGTTTTTTGTTTCTGCTGATTCTTTTTCTAGTTGCCATCTTCGTTGATTGGCTCGCTCCGCGACACTTCGCTGAAGAGGACTTCCTCGCTACCTATCTGCAACCCGGAGAAGAAGAATTCCTGCTAGGTACCGACTTTTTGGGTCGTGATGTCTGGAGCCGGATCCTCTATGGGGCTAGAATTTCACTAACAGTTGCGATCTGTGCCGCTCTAGCAAGCTTTATCATTGGTGTCAGCTACGGGTTGGTTGCTGGCTACTACGGGGGCAAGCTGGATGAATGGATGATGCGATTTGTTGACATTCTCAATGCAGTTCCCACTCTGCTGTTTGTGATCCTGATAATGGTCTATTTTCGTGCAGGGAATCCAGACGAGTTCACCGGATTCAAGGCGATCTTCTATGAATGGGATAGTCAATTGGGAGGCCTGCTTTCCATTTTCATCGGAATCGGGCTGACTTCTTGGGTAAGGATGGCTCGGATTGCCCGAGCAGAGACCCTCTCGCTACGGCGCCGAGAATTTATCAAAGCTGATCTCGTGCAGGGCTTTGGGGTGCCAACTATTCTTTTTCGTCGCCTGTTTCCCAATCTACTGGGAACTTGTATCGTCGCTGAGTCTGTCGCGATTCCGGATTACATCATCTTCGAGTCGGTGCTGAGCTTCATTGGACTGGGAGTCAATCCACCTGTTCCAAGTTGGGGCGCAATGATTTCTGAAGGACTGGAAGGAATTCGTTCCTACCCTCACCTGATTTTAGCTCCAGCAACCGCAATGACCCTGACTGTTCTGGCCTTCAACTTTGTAGGAGATGGCCTGCGTGATGCCTTTGATCCCAAGTTACAGGACTGAATGGCTCAAACCCCCTTACTACAGTTGGAAAATCTGAAAGTTGACTTCCTACTGCGTAGTGGAAAAGTGACCGCAATCAATGAATTGGATTTGCAACTGGAACGAGGAAAAACACTTGGGTTGGTTGGAGAGTCTGGTTGTGGCAAGTCCCTGACAGCCTTGGCGATTATGGGACTAATCAGTTCACCCGGAAGAATCACAAGCGGAGAAATTCACTTTGCTGGAGAAGACCTACTGAAACTCTCGGAACGAAAACGAAGAGAACTACGCGGCAACCAGATCTCAATGATTTTTCAGGACCCTAGCTCGGCTCTGAATCCTGTACTGACGATTGGCAAGCAAATATCTGAACCACTACGTCGTCACAAGGGTTTCTCACTCAACCGTGCTCGTGAGCGAGGCTTGTCGCTACTCAGCGAAGTCGGGCTGCCCGACCCTGAGCGGCAATGGTCACGCTATCCGCATGAGTTGAGTGGAGGCATGTGTCAACGGGTGATGATTGCCATGGCCTTGGCCTGTGAGCCAGCATTGTTAATTGCCGATGAGCCAACCACTGCACTGGACGTCACGATTCAGGTCCAGATTCTTCACCTGTTGCGCCAACTGCAAAAGCAACACGGGATGGCCCTGCTCTTCATCAGCCACGACCTTCGGGTGATCGCTGAAATGGCCGATCGGGTCGCAGTGATGTATGCCGGAGACATCATTGAAGAAACCTCGGTTCGGGCAATTTTCGAACGTCCACGGCATCCCTACACCCGTGGGCTACTCAAATCAAGACCCAGTCTAACGGAGATCTCAGGCCAACGAGAAAGACTCTACCATATTCCAGGAAATGTTCCTGCCTTGCAGGAGTTATCCGAGGGCTGCCGCTTCCTCGATCGTTGTCCCTGGCCAGGACCCGACTGTTCCGTCAAGATACCTGAATTATTGGGTTTCTCACATCGGAGCCGTTGTTACCGCTGGTACGAATTCCCTCAGGATACCTGAGATGAAAAGTTCCTCCTCTTCCAAAACTTCTATCCTCCGAGTGCAGGATCTACAGACTTACTTCCCTATTCGCCAAGGACTGCTAGGTAGGACAGTGGGCTTTGTCCGGGCAGTGGACGGAGTCAGCTTTGTGTTAAATGCCGGTGAGACCTTAGGGCTAGTGGGAGAGTCTGGTTGTGGAAAGTCTACGCTTGCGCGCAGCTTGCTCTACCTCCATCCCCCCACCGGAGGGAGAGTCTGGCTGAAAGATACTGAACTCGGTGTGCTGAGTTCTACAGAGCTTCGGAAACAAAGACTGCGGATGCAGTTGATTTTTCAGAACCCCTACGCTTCTCTCAATCCACGACTGACGATTGAAGAGATCATCAGCAGCGCAGCTTGCTATCATGGACACATCCGTGCCTCAGAGACTCAGGATTTTGCCACGAAGCTGCTGGAACAGGTTGGGTTGCGATCCGAACATTTGAAACGCTTTCCGCACGAGTTTTCTGGTGGTCAACGTCAGCGTATCAGTATTGCCCGGGCGCTGGCTCTGCGTCCTGAAATCGTACTTTGTGACGAAGCGGTTTCCTCACTCGATGTCTCGATTCAGGCGCAAATTCTCAACCTATTGCTTGAATTACAACAACAACAAGGGTTGAGTTATCTGTTCATCAGTCATGACCTGGCAGTGATTCAGCATCTGGCAGATCGAGTTGCGGTGATGTACCTAGGCCGCATCGTGGAGATCGCCAACCGGAGGGAACTCTTCCAAACTCCTGCCCATCCCTACACACAAGCTCTTCTGCGGTCAATTCCCTCTGGAGATCCAAAGAACCGACGTCCTCTGGGTGAGCGCGTGCTCGCTGGGGATGTGCCGAGTCCTACCAAGCAGCATACTGGCTGCGTTTTTGCCGAACGTTGTCCGCAAGTGACCAGCGAGTGCCGCCAACAGCGACCCGAATTTCGGCAAATCCGAACAGGCCAATTGGTAGCTTGTCACCATGCACGAATGGATTCTGCCTGATCATTCGGATTTGACATCCAAAGCAGACCTCGGCACGCTGAACTTTTTTCTGATACTTCACTCTTTAGGAGGATTTGATGTGGATTGACCTGCGAAGCGATACTGTCACCAAACCAACCACCGAAATGCGCAAAGCCATTGCTGAAGCCGAGGTCGGTGATGATGTTCATCACGAAGATCCAACTGTACTTCGTCTAGAAGAGAAAACAGCCGCTATTCTAGGCAAGGAAGAGGCGGTCTTCATGCCTTCCGGCACGATGACCAACCAAGTTGGGCTACGCACTCACACTCAACCGGGTGATGAGGTGATTTTGGAGGCTCAGGCCCATATTTACTACTACGAAGGTGGTGGTCCAGCAGCGCTGTCTGGTGCTTCCTGTCGTCTGATTTCTGGAGACCACGGTGTCTTCACTGCTGACCAGTTGGTGAAATCACTGCGCAAACCGGACGTCCACCATCCAATCACACGGCTGGTCTGCCTTGAGAACACTCACAATCGAGGGGGTGGACGAATCTATCCGCTGGAAGAAATCCGTAAAATTGGTGTCGTTTGCCGAGAGCGTGACCTTGCGCTGCATCTGGATGGTGCTCGACTCTGGAACGCCAGCGTTGCGCTAGGCACACCAGAAGCTGAACTGGTATCTGACTTTGACAGCGTCAGCGTCTGCTTTTCTAAAGGCTTGGGAGCACCGGTCGGTTCAGCTCTGGCAGGTAGCAAAGCTTTCATTCAACGAGCGCGTCACTTCCGAAAAATGTTTGGAGGTGGAATGCGACAGGCAGGCATCATCGCAGCCGGGGCTTTGTATGCCTTGGAAAATCACCGGGAGCGGCTCGCAGAAGATCATGCTAACGCACGCCTGCTGGCAGAAGGGCTGAGCCAGGTGGAAGGCATTGAGGTTGATCTGGACAGCGTGCAAACAAACATAATCGTTTTTCAGACGCCAGGGACTTCAGCTGCTGCCCTCTCGAAAGCTTTGGAGAAGGAATGGGTAGGGATGCTGGACTTTGGACCTGAAGCACTACGGGCTGTCGCTAACCTGATGGTGAGTCGTGAGCAAATTCAACAGGTTCCTGAGAAAATGGCCAAGGCACTGAAAAGCCTACGCTAGAGCAATCCACCTCTAGGAACGCTGGACCGGTGGAATCGAGTAGGTACCAACCGCATGAGCGACAGGTTCCTTGTGGCCTTCGGAGTAGAGTCGGACCTCCCCAGTAGCAAGGGTCCGACCAACTTTGAGCAACGTACACACAGCAATGATCTTCTGAGTAGCCGGTGGTTTGCGCAAGAAATTGATTGTCAGGCCAGTGGTCACTGCCAGTGGCACGATTCCAATCTCTCCAAGGAGGGCCACATAAAGCGCAACGTCAGCTACCTCCATCAGCACCGGGCCAGAAACTGTTCCTCCAGGACGCAACTCTGCCTCTCCAATCTTGTGAGCAATTGTAGCTGCCTGATTGCCCACCTCCACAACCCGACATTTTGTTTGTGGAAATTCTCTTTCTAAAAATAGGCTGATTTCTTCCTTACTCGGCCTGAATCGGTCTATTTCAGGAGCGTTCAACAGGCCTCCACTCAGAACAACTCTTTGACCTTCTCAACCCCTTTATCCAGAAGTTCTTCTCCTTCACCCAACAACTCCTTCCCTTTATCCACACCCTCATCCAACATTTCCTGACTTTTCTGAACCAATTTGTCGGTAGTGGTCGGCTCTCTGCTGCTATTACAGGCAATCATCATTGAACGCTCCGAAGAGCTAAAATTTTGCTGGTTAGCATTCTTCGAAACAATCTCATACCCACCTGCCCCACAAAGACTGCCAGCTTTGGCCTCGCAGTCTCCCCAGCTCATCATGCTGCCACTACAGCTCACCACGTAGCCTTCACTGCCGTCTGGCAAGAACGTTTTGCTTGAACTCACACAGGAGGCACATAGTAAGACCAGAGGAATTGGAGCGAAGCGATAGACTTTATGAAATAGAGTATTTCGAATCATAAATACTATCTCAATTAGGTCGACAGAACTCTGGGCAGGGTAGACGCTCAGCCATATCGCTTGCGTCCCGCACAACTCCCTCCTGTGGCAGTAGACTGCTCATTCCTGCACCAACCATCTGAAGCACTAACTGCCGCTGTTGAGTTGGTTCCAACATCTGACGTCCTTGTTTCAGAAATTCTTGGTGCTCCAGGGAAGCCAGGGACCGAAGCTTGTCACTCTTGAAATCAAAATCCCCATCTTCTTCGAAAAGAATCTGGAATAAGCGACTAGTGGCCTCATCTATTTCATCAGGACGCTCCAGACTAGCACGCAAGACAGAGCGGCGGATCGTTTCAAATTCCTGCTGACTGAGATTCTGGAGATTTTCGTGGAGTTTGGGCAGAAAGCTTCGTACCCGCTCTGAGAGGTCATCCGGGGCAAAATCACCAGATTGGATCAGGAAGAACAGACTCAGAGTCTCTTCGGTCAACGTCGAACCAGAACTCACGATGTAGCCCGTTTGTTGACGTGTCCGCAACTCATTGTAGAACTGTGGCTGAATCCACTGGGAAAGTACCTGTAGGGTTGCCCAGTTTTCCGGAGTGTCATCGCCTTGCTGTAACTCTAGTACGATCGCTGAATTGTTGACCGTCACATCTTGTTGAAAGGTGAGGGTCATACCAACAGGAATCTGCCGGACCTGCTCGTAAAATCGCTCCTCCAGCGGTAGAGCCTGCTGACTCAAGTCACTGACAATTCGTTCCATGATCGGCTGCACTTTATCAGATTCAAGGTTGCCATAGACGACTGCTTCTACGTAGGTCTTGGCAAAAAGTTGTCGCGCATGGGCAGTCAACTCTTTCAGTGTAACGTCCGGAACAATCTTTTCATATTGACGAATCGAATGCCGAAAACCTTCCAGCAATAGGCCTCTCTCATAGAAAGCCTGCTGATATGGTTCCTGAAGAGTGAAGTTACGATAACTCCTCAGTTTTGCATCCTGCAGAGAGGCAAAAGTTTTTTGATCGATCTGAATATTTTGCAACTGGGCTGCAACGCTCTCCACCAACTCCAATAAACGATCTGAGTAACCGTCAAAGTTGATTTGTACTCCTTCTTTGTCGTTACGCAGGTTGAAGTCAAGACCAGCCAAACTGACTGGATACTTGAACTCGTTGAGTCCTTCTTCAATTGCTGCAACGTAGAGTTGAGTCAAAACCGCATGACGAGGGGTAGCATACGCCTCTGGAGTCAAAATACGTAGCATGACTCTACCCTTCGGTTGTTCAAAACGGAAATCTGGCTGGAACCAAACACGTCCCTTGGGCAGATCCACCAAGCGCTGTGGCTCTTCCACAGCATGACGCATGATTACGGTTCGTGCAGCCTTCTGTTGACCCTGCGGCAATTGCAGGGCTACAGCCAGTTCCGACCAGGATTGCCAACTACGACTAGATTCTTGGCTGAGTAAGGACATCACACCCTCTGGCAAATTCTCTTCACTCAAGCCAGCAATTGATTCGTAGTTGAAGGTAAAGGGAGCCTTAGGTTCTCTCAAGGCGATGTCCTGTGGAATAAAGTCGTTAGGCACCGGAAGCGAAAGGTTGGGATGTCGTCTGGCGGTCTTCCACACCTGTACCCAGTTGGCACGATCCTGACGATAGGAGTACTCTGTACCATAGTAGCTCTCTGTACTGTCAACCTTCACACCCTGATCCACAAGAATCGCTAACATGTTATTTGGGGTCAGGCGATAGAGCATACTATCGAACAAGTCTTTGCGGAATTCAGTCAGCAAGAACGGTGAGCGTTCCACTTCCCTCAGAGGAACAAAGCGCAACAATGCGGAGAGAGTGTTGACGAGTCTAGTACCTTCCACGCGTTCGGAGAATCGATAGTTAATTTCGTTCATCCGCTGCACTTCATTGAAAATGTAGCGTGGCAGGCCTTCCTCACGCAGCATCCGCAGGTACTGAAACAGGTGAGTGATCACATATCGATACCGATCAACTCCTCGTGGGGTTAACTGGACCGTCACCTCAAAGGAGGAATAAGAATTTGTCGATGATCCTGCACCGGCTGAGAGTCCTGTCGCTAAGTTCTTAAATTTCAACAGGGAAAGCAGACTGCCTTTTCCTTCGTGCCCAACTAGAAATCCCAATAGATTCAGTGGTTGACTCGAATAATACTGCTGGGTAGAGGGCAATGGGAAACTGAGCGTTAGAGAACGAATCTCGCTGAGTGGCTTCACTTGCAGCAGCCGAAATCTAGAGTTCGGAGCAAGATATTCTGTAGGGAAGGTAATCTCATCAAGATTCCGGTCAACAATCTCGTAGAAACGAGGCACGACCATTTCCTGTAACTCATCGAGTGACTGTGTACCTGAGACAGCGAGGGTCATTCGATTGCTGGAATAGTAGCGCGTGTAGAAGTCAACCACGTCATCGCGCGTGGTGAATCCGAGGGTTTGCAGATTACCCGTACTGAATTTCTGCAGGGGATGTCCCGGAACATAGGTCTGCTTACGGACTTCGAAGAGTCTGCGAAAATCGTTGGGGATATTCTTGGAGTGTTCAGAATCAACAATGCGCCGCTCTCGTTCCAGATACTGTGTATTGAACAAAGGTGCTGTGAAAAACTGTGCAAAGCGATCCAGCGCCCCATCCAGGTGTTCTGGGTCAATCTCGAAGTGGTAGTTTGTGTGATCTCCAGCCGTGTAAGCGTTCGTGTAGCCACCTCGATTGGAGACAAACTGCTGGTATTCTCCAGCCTCCGGATACTTTTCCGTGCCTAAGAAGAGCATGTGTTCAAGGTAGTGCGCCAATCCTTGATGCATTTCCGGATCACTCATCGCACCAACACCCACAGTCAAAGATGCTGCGGCTTTGCGCACCATCGGATCTGAAATCAACAGAATCTTCAACCCGTTGGGCAACACAAAACGCCGATAACTTCGCTGTTCAAAACGTTCATCCATCGAATCCAGAGTACTACCCAAAACTGGACCCACCATTAGCAGCGAGCACACGAACCACATCATCAGGTTCCGGACAGACCGCATAGAAGCCTCCACTCAAAAATGTTGTCAGAATAAGAAATTCAGTCTGCAAGGTTTGCTACCAAGAAGCAACCACAAAGCCATGGGGTTTTGTATTGACTCTCAAAGACGCTGCTCTAACCTATTTCATTTGCTCAACTGGGGAGAAAATAATGGACAATAAGGAGTATTCACAACGCGCAGAACACGTCTTTCGGCAGGTCGAACAACTGCTGGATCGACATGAGGATCTGCTGGACTACGACCGCACTCCAGACAAGCTACAAATTGCATTCGAAGAGCGTCCTGGAATCATTGTGCTCAATACCCAGCGGGCTATTCATGAAATTTGGTTGGCGGGCAACGCCCGAGGCTGGCACTTTAAATACCAAGCAGACAATGACCGCTGGTTCGCAGAAGCTGAGCAAGAAGAATTCTATGACTGCTTCGCAAGATTACTCAGCGATCATCTAGGAACATCCACCACGTTCTGAAACACCCCTATGAGCACCGAACGTAAGTCCCTGACAGACCCACAACGTCAAGAATTCAGTATCTTGTTACTGCTCCACCACATTGCCAGTTCACAAGATAAGATTCATTTTTCTTTTCTGGATCAGAATCACAAAACGATCGAATCCAATCTCAAAGAATTGGAACAGCAGGACCTTGTTCAGCTTGATGTGGAGCAGTACTACCAACTCAGTGAAAAAGGTCAGCAAAGCTATGACCGATTGGTTCAGCAACAAGTTTCTTACCAGGCTCACTTTGAAATCTATGCCTTTGTCGATTTAGGAGCAGGAACTTTTGCTGATCCAGAGACAGATCTGCTTGAGGACGAGCGCTGGGCTGACTTACGCGTAGCAGTAGCGGAACACAAGGGGATTGATCCATATCGTGTTGTCTTCTTGGCGATGCTCAGCGATGAGAGTTTCTTTGCCAGCCCTGATTGGTACTTTGATCTGGCAATGGGAACGCTCTTCGATGAGTTGGAGTCCATCACCAGAGAGCAGATTCGCATTGATGAGTTAGGCTATGAAGATGAAGACGGGAATGAGGTGATGGGAGAAGAAGTGATTGCTGATGTGATTGAACAGGGCAGTCAGCTTGCGCAGGAACGGAGAGACCGTCAGGCCTTCAATCAGGATGTTCCAGACGAAGAGATCATCACCACCACGGTTTATCAAGATGGTGGCTGGCGCTGGTGAAAGAGAGTAGTACCAATTCAGTTACGAAGACCACGGGTGGAAGCCAGTTCTTCCATCTCCATCAGTTTTTCCTCGAAGTCTAAAAGTGCTTCTTCGATCTGATCAGAATACTGCCGCAAATTTTGAAGTTGGCTAATCAGCAGCTCCATCGCTTCTTTTTGCAGTGGCGCGATAGTTGGTTCACGGAATCCTTTGTTCATCAATTTATCGCACTCTTCCGTAATGCGCAGCAGTTCGCCTTTGATTGTCAACAGTTCGAAGATGCCCGTATCTTGGGGCGGGGGGATTACTACCTCCGCTTGTTCTTTGCCAAGGATGCGTTCCTCAGTTTGCATGTACTGAGAAATCTGATCCAGCAGCGTCTCATACTTATTGACCAACTGCTCGCACTGGTGCTTGTAATCAATAATATCTTCTGGCAGTTCCTGAGAACGACGTTGCCACTTACGTAGAAGCTGGAACATGGCTTTTGTCAGGATGAGAAATTGGCAAACATGGCTGTTACTAAGAGCTTGCTAGATTCCTGAAAGAAAGTAAAGGTCACCAGCTGCCCATATCGCTTGTTTTGTTTTTCTTGTCACAATTTTCACAAATCTAGGAGCAGTAGATGGCCGTTTCGATGACAGGTTATGGCACCGCACAATGCGAACAGGACGGCTGGCTCTGCCAAGTTGAAATCCGATCTGTCAATCAGCGGTTCTTGGATGTTCGACTACGCCTCCCCAATGGATTGCTGACATTGGAGGCATCTGTCAAGGAGAAAGTGAAAAAGGTATGCCAACGAGGCAAGGTCGATGGCAGCATACGTCTGGAATCCATGACTCAGAGTGCCCAAGGTTTCCCACACTGGCAGGAACCTGCCATACGACATTACGCCAGCTTACTTTCCCAATTTGAGGAATTGACTGGGCGTGAGGTTCAAGTTTCAATGAAAGATCTGCTTAGTCAGCGAGACTTACTTGGCGAATCGATTGATCTGGAAATTCCTTCTGAACTAGGAGAAAAGCTAATCTGGGAAAGTCTTGAACTTGCTTTGCAAGCCCTCAAATCGATGAAAGAGCGGGAAGGCCAGGCCATGCTGGAAGACATCCAGTCACGCCTTCAGCGCTGCGCTCAACTCGCACAACAGATCGAAGAAAACTCCAAGCACCTACCACAGCAATTCCAACAAAGACTGCTGGATCATCTGAGTGACCTACAGGCCAAGCTTGACGCTGAGCGGCTACATCAGGAAGTAGCCTTGATGGCTGAACGTCTCGATATCAGTGAAGAAATCGTCCGCTTCGACACACACCTGCAGCACCTACAGGAGACTCTGCAGCAGGAGAGAGAGATTGGCAAACGTGGTGACTTCCTGCTTCAAGAATTGAATCGGGAAGCCAATACGATGGCTTCTAAATGCAACGACACCAGTGTCAGCCACACCGTAGTTGAGATCAAGGCTGAACTGGAAAAAATCCGTGAACAAATGCAGAACATCGAATGATCTTCTACTCACTCGGCTCGTGAGGATTTTTCATGAAACTGACGCTAGCTGGCCCTCCTGGTTCTGGCAAATCGACAGTACGACGATTGTTGGCTGACAAATATGGTCTGGAAATCCGCTCCACAGGTGATTTCATGCGCCAAATGGCATTGGAACAAGGCTTTCAAGACATCACTCAATTTTTGACTGAATTTGTCACAACCCATCCAGAAGTGGATCGTAAAATTGACGAAGCTCAACGTAAATTTGGTGAAGAAAACGAAAACTTCGTCTTGGACGCTCACCTGGGATTTCATTGTGTACCTGACGCTTGCAAAATTTTGCTCACCGTGAGCGAAGAAGTGGCTGCAGAACGTATTTTTTCTGCTCATCGGGCCACGGAGAGTGCAAAAAATATTGAAGAATCCATTCTTACCAATCGACAGCGATACCGCACAATGCGCCAAAATTTTCAACGCCTCTATGGTGTAGACATCGCTGATCCAGCCAATTTTGATCTAATCATTGACACTAGTCAGCTGACTCCTGAGGGAATCCTCCATCAGATCGACACCCATCTTCTTGAACAAGATTCCCAATGAGACAACTACTAATCGCCATCACTTTCCTAATTTCTCTCAGTGGTTGCTACGTCAATCTGGAGTTACCCATCAGTCGTGATCAACCTCTGGAAGAGCGTGTCCTAGGTGGAAGTGGAGCGACCAAGATCGCGCTGATTGAACTCAGTGGGATGATGGCGTCTGACTGGATTTCTAATGTGGGCAGTCGCAGAAGCAGTATTGACGTGGATGAAGTGCGAGAACAGTTGGTGATGGCAGCTAGAGATCCTGCAGTTCGAGCTGTGCTGCTGCACATCAACTCACCCGGAGGAGAGGTAACTACTGCTGATGTGCTGTTTCATGAGTTGAAACAATTTAGGGAACGCAGCGGCAAGCCGATTGTCGTCAGCATTGGAGCCATTGGGGCATCAGGAGGTTACTATGCGGCCTTGGCTGGTGATGAAATCTGGGCCAATCCAACATCGGTTGTAGGGAGTATTGGCGTGGTCATGGTGCGCTTCAATGCTGAAGGGCTGCTTGAAAAAATTGGTATCCAGGGGGAAGTGCTCGCGAGTGGATCTACGAAGCAAGAACTGGCAGTACCTTTGAAGCCTATCGGTAAAGAAAGTCGTGAAATCTTACTTCGTATTCTAAGCGCTCACTATGAGCGCTTTGTAGGACTTGTCGCTGAAAATCGACAACTTCCGCAAGAAGATGCGCTCAAGTTAGCAGATGGAAGCATTTTTCCAGCGGAGGATGCTCGGAGATTGAAACTCGTAGATCATGTGGGATACTTGGAGGATGCTTTGTTAGCTGCTCAAATGCGTACAGGCGCTGCGAGCGCAACCGTAGTAGCCTATCAGCGGCCGAGTTCCTTCCAACCATCTTTGTTAGGAAGCAGTGCCGCAGAAGTCAACCTCGTTCGTGTACCAGACTCACTGATGCCCAGTTCTGGATTTCTTTATCTCTGGCAACCCTAAGATCTCCGCTTCCAGTTCTTTTGAATGGCCTCTTCCCTGCCCAAACAAAAGCGAATCGCGCTTGTTGCTCACGATTACAAGAAACCTCTCCTGCTGGCCTGGGCAAAACGGCATCTGGAGCAACTGCGCCAGCACGAGCTTTATGCAACCGGCACAACAGGCTCTCTGCTTCAGCAACAGTTGAATCTGCCTATCACACGATTGCTCAGCGGACCCCTTGGTGGTGATCAGCAAATCGGGGCACTCATTGCCACAGAAAAACTAGATCTACTTGTTTTCTTCTGGGATCCCTTGACTTCTCAGCCACATGATCCCGATGTCAAGGCCCTGCTTCGGCTCGCTGTTGTTTGGGATATTCCCATGGCTTGTAGCACGGCAACAGCTGATTTTTTGTTCAGTTCTACATTGCTAGGACAAGACTATCCTCGCCATCCAAGCCTTCCCTGAAGGAGCAGGTGGCCTAACTTTTCTTTGAGAATGATTGTGTCTATCTCAATTCAATGGGGTTACTTCCGTAACGGTTGAACCACGTGTAAACGAGCGCAAGAGTTTCTTGACGCAAATAGTGTTTCTATAGAGGAACGCATCAACGCCAGCAAAGAAAAAATCCCAGCAGAAGCGGCTTGGGAGCTAATTCGGGGAGCTACGAAAGTGACTGTAGCTAAAGGAAAGAAACTGTTGGAATGGAATCCAGCTACAGATAATCCTGAGGAGATTCTTGCCAGCGTGATGGGTCCTAGTGGGAATCTGCGAGCTCCTACCTGGCGTATTGATGATGAATTTCTGGTAGGCTTTCACGAGGAGTACTATCAACAACGATTCAGGTGAATCAACCGAATTGTGAAACGTCAACTTTGATTGAAAGATTTTCTTGAGGATCTACGGCATGTCCGAACATTTGCAGATCGCCATCCTTGGGGCTGGAGGTCTTTCTGGTCTGGAATTACTGACTTGGCTCAGGAGACATCCGAATGCCAACGTGCGTCATGTCACATCAGAACGCTATGACGGTATGCCTGTTGGTCGGTTATTACCTGCCTATCAAGGTTCCTCACTAACCTTCACAGGTCACGACATTGATGTAGCCGAGTGTGATGTCGCTTTCCTCGCAGTTCCTAACGAAGCCAGCTTGGAGTGGGTCCCTCGTCTTCATGGTGACGGAGTAGGAGTAATTGATCTTTCAGGAATGTTTCGGCTCCAAACACCAGAACTGACAGCCAAGCATTACAAGCTTGCTCCTGAAGAAAGTTGGTTAGAAAAAGCTGTTTTTGGACTCGCTGAGGTCTTTGCTGAACAGATCGCCACTGCCAGGCTGGTTGCTAATCCAGGATGTTATCCCACTGGGGCCTTGCTTGCTCTATGGCCACTGGGAGATCACCTGAAAAAACTGAACGTTCCTCCGGTGATTGATGCCAAGTCTGGAGTCAGTGGGGCTGGTGGAAGGGTAGAGAAGTCAACAACCAACTATGTTGATGTCAATGAGAATCTGAAACCCTACAAGATCTTCCAGCACCAACATCAACCTGAAATTCAGCTATATCTAGCCCAGCAGGGCTATCCTGAAGAACAACTTGGGGATATTATCTTCACACCTCATCTGCTACCCGTGAACCGAGGTATCTTAAGTACAATCTATCTTCGCTTTAGTGAGCCAATTGAAGAGGCAGAACTGCGAAAATGCTATCAGGATTTCTGTGCCGACAAGGCCTTTGTGCACTTGTTGGAGCCAGGTGTGATGCCTGATCTAAAAGCCGTTGCACACAGTAATCATTGTGTGATGAACTTGTTCCGGCACGAACAAGGCCGGGATTGGGTGATCGTTAGTGCAATCGACAATCTAGTGAAGGGAGCTGCAGGGCAAGCGTTGCAGAATATGAATCTAATGTTTGGGCTGGCACCCTCAACAGGACTAGTCTGATTCAGTCTTTGTAGAACGTGCGGAGTAGATTCTGTTTGAGACTAGGTTCAATCGACTTGCCTACGATCAGGACCATTCAATTCTTCGAAGTAACACATTTCACGTAAACGTGAGTAAATTCTCTCTCCGACTCGCTTGCGGATAGTATCACTGAGAAACTGTTCTTCCTCGCTTCGGTCCTTGCTCAGAACTCTCTCACGTAATGTATTTTCCTCTGCTTCCGTGTAGTTAGTCGTCACCATCACAATTCGATCTCGGTTGTAGCGCTCCGTGATCAAGGTATCCAGAATACCCAATTCCCATGGAGTGTTACGTCCTTTGCCCATATCATCGATGATCAACACATCTGCAAGCAGGTGAGGTTCTATAATTTCCATGTCCGACTTGCCATCGGAATAGCCTTGTCTGAGTTCAGAAAGTAATTCCGTAAAGCCTTGGAACACGCAGGAAATCCCATGGGTAATCGTACACTGATACACAAAGCCACTAAGCAAATGTGTCTTGCCTGTACCGGGTGGCCCCATCAGTACCATGCCTTTCAGGTCATCCGTTGTTGAACCTTGTTCTTGATGCGTACGTAGATAGTCCGGCAGGTTGCGATGAATTGCGTCAAGCAGAGAGAAAATCTGAGCATTGTGCTTGTCTTGATCCGCTACTTGCAGACGGCTATGCAGATAACGCCTCGGCACTCGGGCTTCGTTGTACAATTCCACCCGCTGCAGGCGACCAACACACTCTGGGCAACTCGCTGCCATTTCGCGATGGAAACGGTCACGTCGCAAAATAAAGCCTGTTCCACTACAAGCGTGGCAAGGTGTAGGGAAGCACTCGCAGAGCCGCCCTCTTGCGTAGCGTTGCCTGGGGACCGCTTCAATCAGGACATGGGTGCCGTGACAACGTTCGCAAGGTCCGTTCTGGATCAATAGCGCACTTTTCTTCTTCATGCATATTCCCAATAGATTAATGGATCAAATCGACAACACCCCAAAAAATGACCTCTTGCTCCGTATCTTCCGTGGCGAGCCGGTGTCCAGAGTACCTGTTTGGATGATGCGGCAGGCTGGCAGAACAGATCCCGAGTATATCGCCATTCGGGAAGCAGACGGGCGTCCCTTGGAGGAACTGTTTGGGGATGTAGCACAATCAATTCGAGTTTCCCTGCTACCCAAGCGAATTGGGGTTGATGCGATCATCATGTTTCAGGATATCCTGACACCACTGGCTCCGATGGGTGCGCCATTCATTTTTCGTCCAGGACCAATCAGTGAACCAATTCAAACCCTGGAACAGGTTAACCAACTACGACTACCCGATCCAGCAACCGATCTGAGTCATGTTGGAGCCATCTTACAAGGAATTCGCAATGAACTGCGGGGTGAGCTACCTGTACTTGGATTTGCTGGAGCTCCTGTCACACTGGCTTTCTTTTTGTTGGCCGGAGGCTCCCCTCATCGTCAGCAGAAAAAGGTTCTAGAAATCTTTGAAGATCATCCCAAGCTTGTAGCGCTATTGCTCGAAAAACTAACTCAGATGACCATCGACTACCTGAACTATCAACTAGCCCAAGGGGCTCAGGCAGTGCAATTATTTGAATCCTTTGCCGACGAACTGAGCCCAGGACTTTATGAACGCTGGGCACTACCGACTCAACAAGAAGTATTTGCAGGACTCAATCAAGGTGCAAACTCCTTACTATTTGCCAAAGAATGCCCATATCTTGACTGGATGGCACAGAGCGGTGCCAAAGGGCTTAGTGTGGGCTCGTGTATCGATCTAGGAAAAGCACAAGAACTGTACCCTGATCTGATCTGGCAAGGTAATGTGAGCAATCAACTTCTCAGAGATGGCAGCTTGACAGAGATTACTCAAGCCACCCAAGCCTGTCTGGCGGCCACCGGTGGCCGCTCTCACATTCTGAACTTGAGCCACGGACTGCTAGCAGATACACCCTTCACCAAAGTACAGCATTTTGTTGATACAGCCCATGCGCTGCAGAGTTGAATCAACTTTACTTCGCCAGACTTTTCTTTGGGTTCCAAATTATCGGCAGGCTTTCATCAGGGTGTTGAGCTTGCCACTGCTGCCAGATCGTATCCAAGATTTCTTCACTTTCTGGATGTATCCAACTCGGTTCCAATTCAGACAAGGGAAGCAGCACAAAGCTGCGATTCGATAGTTCTGGGTGGGGAATGGTCAAACGCTGTGATCGTAAGCAGAGATTGCCATACGACAACAAATCAATATCAATAATTCTGGGACCCCAGTGTTCCCAGCGAATCCGTCCCAATCTTTTCTCAATTTGCAGACAAGTCTCCAGCAAAGCCTCTGGGCCTAGTGTGGTCTGACCACAAACTACCTGATTTAGGTAGAGCGGTTGATCCATATTAGCTAGTGGTAGGCTCTCATAAATCGAAGACGCCTGAAATTCCTGTAAAGGCAGATCGGCCAAAGCTTCACGTGCCTGCTGTAGATAGCGGGCTCGATCTCCCAAATTACTACCCAGCCCAAAAAACACTTTCTCCACAGATCCCCTCTTGAAATTACATCCATCAAACCGTCGGCTACTATAGCCACAACCCTAGAAACGACAAGTAAGATCCAACTACTCCTTCAGCATTTTCGTTCTTCACAAAATCTCCACAATCCCTCCAAAATTTCTTCATATTTTCTAAATAGAATCATGATTAATGTATCGGGACAAGCACCCAAGTTTAGTAATGATCCAATCCAAATGAAGGAGAGACAATGAAAAAGCAACTCTGGCAAAAAGCCATCGTCGGCACCCTACTCGCCACAAGCCTCGCTACCCCGATTGCGCTGGCACAGACCACCGATTCGGTCAATACGACCTCGGGCTGGCAAGCGCAACTTGTTGATTACCGGGGCGAGGGTGGCAAACATTGGGGGCACTATAGAGATAGCAGGCATCAGGGTAAGCGCCGGCATCAGGGTGGTGGAGGATCTTGGGGAGTCCATCAATTCCAACGTGGGCCGGTTTCACTATCACTCACCCTCCTACACATGCAGGAGAACCTGAACCTCAGTGAAGAGCAAATCAATCGCTTGGAAGACACTGCTCAGCAAAGCCAGCGGGAAATGATCACCCTGCGCTCCCAGCGTGAGTTACTGCAACTGGATCAGCGCCAGTTGATGCAGCAGGAAACCTTCGATCAGGAAGCCTTGCAGAAACACAATCAGCAGATGGCAGACCTGCACCTGAAGATGGCTAATCTGCACACAACAGAACTGGCCACTGTTCACCAGGTACTGACACCCTTCCAGTGGAAGCAGTGGAAGGAACAACAACCTAGGCAAATGGGGATGTGGCAGCGTGGGATGAGAGACCACCGCATGCGTCATGGGGAACGAGACGATGAACAACATTCTCGATGGCAACACGGCGAATCCGAAAGTGACGCTGAGCATGATGCCACCTAAACTCTGCCGACTAATACTGTCTAAGTGAAGTTGGTAGTTGCTCATACTCAACAACTTTTATCCAATTTTTGAGGAATCATGCAGAACAATTCTTTAGTCCACAGGAAACTAGGTTTCCAGAGTTACCAACTCAAGTTGTTAGCCTTGCTGGGAGGTTTGCTGATTTTACTCATGACCACGGTCCCAGCCTGGTCTGAGAGCAAGCCGTTTATGAATCCGTTAACTCAGGCCTCTAAGGCAAGGGCTGAGTTAGTACAATCAGTTCAGAAGTCCGTGGTCCACATCAAGGTGGAGCAGAAACTTGTCAACGTGAGGGGGCCGTTCCAAAACCGACCTCGTCAGGCAGGCTCCGGTTCAGGTGCAATCGTTCGATCTGATGGTTATATCCTAACTAACCACCATGTTGTCGGTGAGGCTGATAAGATCACGGTCCAACTCTATGATGGTCAGGAACTCAAGGCACGCTTGATTGGCACCGATCCAGCCACCGACATTTCCGTGATCAAGATTGAAGGAACGGACATGCCCGTCCTACAGATGGGAGACTCCGATAACATCCTGGTTGGGGAATCTGTGATTGCCATTGGCAACCCTTTCGGTCTGTCACACACCGTTACCTTCGGCATTGTCAGCGCCAAGGGGCGAACTGGAATGGGGATTGCCGAATATGAAGACTTCATTCAGACCGATGCTGCAATCAATCCGGGGAATAGCGGAGGCCCCCTCGTTGACCTAGAAGGCAAGATTGTAGGCGTAAATACAGCTATTTTCAGTCGCTCGGGTGGCTACCAGGGAATCGGCTTTGCCGTGCCGATCAACATGGCTCGTCGGGTCATGAATGAACTGATCGAAACTGGTCAAGTTTCCCGTGGTTGGTTGGGCGTTGGTATTCAGGACATGACTCCAGAGCTGGCCAAGGCCTTTGGGCTTGATCAAGCCAAGGGATCCTTAGTGACAGGAGTGATGCCAGGCACACCCGCTGAGAAGGCAGGACTACAGAAAGGCGATGTAATCTTACGCCTTAACGGTAGCACAATCGAGAATAGTAACGGATTACGCAATCTAGTTGCTGAAGCCCGTGCAGATGCCAAAGTCGATCTCGACCTAGTCCGCGACAAAGTACCGATGACACTAAGTGTACGACTAGACGAGCGACCTAAGCAAACCGGACAGGCGGACATCAATTCTTCAACCAAGTCACCAAGCCCTGAGCTCGGCTTTGCAGTCCAGGAATTGACACCAGAAATGGCTCAACGTCTGGGGTATGAAACAATCCAGAGTGGGATTGTAATCACAGCTGTCAAACCAGATTCTCCAGCGTTCAACGGGGGATTACGCGCAGGTATGATGATTGTGGAGATGAATCGCCAGAGCATTAACTCTATGGCTGACTTCCAGCGAGCAGCTCGTGATATCTCCACTGAGGATGGTGTATTGTTACTCTTGAGCACCCCTCAAGGTTCCCAGTACCTTTTTTTACAGGCTGACTAAGAGAGCTTCGGTTTCTTTGTCAGCAGCCTAAGTCTCCAATGACTTTTAGGTAATCACTGGTAAGACTGGCAACTCCTCTTGGCTGTTCCAGCCAATCCGATTGTGCCCAACCTTCCAAGAGAACTTGGGCACAATCATTTCTCCACAGTATCAAAACCTATCTAGTTTGCTTCAGCGCCTTCGAGAAGTTCGAATTCTTCTTGCAAACTAGCAATACCAGCCAGTTCTTCTTCGGTCCAAGAACGACGCTGCCATTGAATGCCGAAAGATTGAGAAAGTGCCTCCAAGAGCACGTCTTGCAATTCTCGTTGTGAGAATTGGCTCAAGCATCCGGTAGCTTCCAAAGAGATCATCTCACGACGCAATTGTGCCGCCGTTGCGTTGCGAAAAATACCTGCAAGAATCGGAATCTGGTCCTGCAGTGGAATGGAACCATGCTGCAGAAAAGAGCGAGAGCGTGCTTGACCAGGGACATATGGGCCACTCGTGATCACTCGCTGAGCGTTGCCGATCACCTTGCGATCCTGTAACAGAATCTCGTAGGCTGCAGGAGCAGAAAAGCAAACATGGGATTCCATCGGGGCACTGGCCTTACGCTCCTGTATTTGGGGCTTCAGGCCAATCTCCTCAAAAAACTGGTAGAATCCTTGAGCGATGAGTTCATAAGTCTCAATCGGCCCACCATAAAATGGAGGTTCCTGCAAACAGCCAATCAGCGAGTAGGTCAAGTCCCCACCATGCAGGACAGCGCGCCCGCCTGTTGTACGACGGAGCACAACGATATTCCGCTGACGACACCAATCTAAATCAAACTCCTCATCGAGCTTCTCATTACGACCCAATGACAGTGTCCAGCGATTCCAGCGATAGAGCCGAAGAGTAGGAACCATTCCTGAACTTTGCTGGCGAAGAAGCCATTCATCAGCAGCCATATTGAAGCTACCGCTACGTGGCTCTTCTTCTTCGATCAGGTACCAGGAAGGAGTAAGGATAAGGTCTGTCATTCAGGCCTTTGGGAAGCCAGGCAGGTTCAGGTTGGCTGCAATGTTGCCAAAGTTACCAAACTGCTGGGTCAGCGCGGTTTGCATCCGCTGCTGTCCTTGGCGAATACCTTCATTGACAGCAGACAGCACGAGGTCTTGGAGGGTTTCGGGATCATTCGGGTCGATTACTTCAGGATCGATTTGTAGGGACTGCGCTTCGAATTTTCCGTTGAAGGTCATCTTGACCATTTCTCCCCCAACAGAGACTTCGTAGGTTTCTTTTGCTAGCTGCTCCTGCTGCTCCTGCATATTGGTGGAGAGTTCTTGAGCTTTTTTCATCAGCTCGCCCATGTCAAACATAATCACTCCTATAAATGGTTGATTCTTGGGTGAATTTTCGCTGGCGTAAACCCACCCTTCAGTGCAATTCAATATCGTAGACTTCGCTACCAGCAAAGACCTGAAGGATATTCTTCACTTGAGCATCCTCACGGGCTTGATTCTCCCGCTGTCTTTTCAGTTCCCGATTCTTCCATTGATCATATTCCTGCAACGTAGTGCCTTCTGTTGTCGGCTGATCATCTCGCTGAATATGAACTGATCTGCCAGCAAACTCCTGTGCCAGTTGTTCAAGCTTTACCTGATGTTCCTTACTGAACAAATCAGGCGGATGCCGAAATCGCAGTTGCCAAACATCAGCTTGCAAATCTACAGGGAGCGCTGTGC
>JACLAD010017159.1_pt1 | contig 68530 bp, 66 predicted proteins | sample 8027901 | NCBI WGS metagenome assembly JACLAD01 (sample SAMN15725071, study PRJNA655200) | protist metagenome | isolation source: fluorescence activated cell sorting (FACS) single amplified genomes of... | place: Spain: Blaines Bay Microbial Observatory, Mediterranean Sea | collected 2016-07-05 | reverse complement strand
CACCCACTATCCCTCAACAATTCCCTATATTTGCTTGAACGCAAGAAAAGATAGCGCATGAAAAAAGCCGTTTTTCCGGGGTCTTTTGATCCTATCACTTTGGGACACGTAGATATTATTGAACGGGCCCTGCCGTTGTTTGATGAAATTATTCTGGCAATTGGAATTAATTCTGAAAAGAAATACATGTTCTCGCTGGAAGACCGGGTGCGCTTTTTAAAAGAAAGCTTTGAAAATGAGCCAAAAATCGAGGTGATGACCTATAACGGACTCACAGTAGATTTTTGCAAAGAACAGGGAGCTCGTTTCCTCCTCCGCGGACTTCGCAACGGCACCGATCTGGACTACGAAAAAGCAATTGCACAGACAAATTTCAAACTTTCGGGAGTGGAAAGCGTTTTTCTAATCAACTCTTCCGGAAAAAGCCATATTTCCTCCAGTATTGTGCGCGATGTGATAAGAAATGGTGGGGATTATACCTTTATGGTGCCCGATGTGGTGAGGAAATAATATGGTTATTCTATATTTCACGTAAAATTACTTTTAACCACCACCGCTTCACAGGATCACTGCATCACAACTTCACTGCATTACAGGATTAGAATAAATACTTCAGCTTTACACCCCCAAAGTAGTTCCGTGGATTACCGGGATAGAAATACCTGGGCGCAGCACCTCCAAAACCAACGGCATTTGGGATAATACTGGCGGCATATTTAGCGTCAAAAAGGTTATTTACGCCTGCAAATAGTTGCGCTTCCAATTGATTGAAGAGCGGGAAATCATAAGAGGATTTCAAATGAAGCAAATTGTAGCTGTCATTAAATTCGGAGTTGGCATCGTTCAGCGGCATTTCCCCTTCATGCTGAAAAACAGCGAAAAAGTTAAATCCGGCGCTGGAAACCAGGTCAAATCCGGCGGTAATGCTTCTTTTTGGAACCCCCGGCAAATCATTTCCGGAGTAATTGACTCCATCATCTACAAATTCATCAAACTCATAAAAGTTCAAAGCTCCATTGACATACGGACTCACCTCAATCCCGGGATGCACATTGAAATTGTAATTCAGCAGGAATTCTACTCCATTATGATTGGTTTCACCCGCATTCCGGCCAATGTACTGGTCTTCTGCCACCCTTTCGGCAATGAGCAAATTGCTGATCTGAATTGAATAAACAGCAACTTCAGAATAAAGGCGATTGTTCAGCCAGTTTCCTTTAAATCCAAGTTCATAATTCACACCTGTTTCCGGTTCCAGTTCGGTGTTGATCAAACCTTCAGGAGTAAGTGTTTCGGCTACCGTGGGAGTAGAAAAACCATGGCTTGCCGAGGCGTAAATACTTTTTCCTTCGGCAACATCATAAACCAGACCCAGGCGCGGCGACCAGATTGTTTTAAATTCATAATCTCCCGACTGGTCTACTTCATCGCGATGAAAAAGATCTGTAAGCTCATAGCGTGTGGAATTTCGGTTTATTCCGGCTTCCAGGAGGAGAGCTTCAGAAAGGGAGAGGTTCCATTGCACAAAAAGGTTATAATAGCTGCGATCCTGGGAATTGTTGCTCAAATTATTTCCTGCAACACTTCCGCGGTCAGGGAATTCTTCATATAAATTTTCAAAAGTAGCCGTATCGTACCATTCGCGGTAATATTCGCCGCCAAAGGCCCACTCCGACTCAAGTGTCAAAAAGGTGCTTTTAAAGTTAAATTTTGTACGGGCTCCTGTGGCTACTTGCTCCTCTTTAAGGATGTCGAAAGGCCTGGGTTCATACGCATCCCGAAAATTCATATAAATACTTGTGATATTGCTGAAATCTTCGGAAAAAAGATGCCGGTAAGACACTCCAAAAAGGCCTTTATCATAAGATTCATATCCTTTTGCTGCGTTCCAGGTAAAAGCTGCAGAAGAAGGATCATTTTCGAGCGTTTCCCTGTTCAAAGAACTGGGAATATAGGCCATGAGACTGGTGAACTGGGCCAAAAGAGAGAGAGAATTGCCATTTTTGGCATCTATTTTCCCGTGGAGGCTAAAGGAATCCCGCTCGTAATCGCTGTTTTCCCTAAAACCTTCACTTTCCAGGTGATTTTGTGCCAGCACGAAATTTGTAGATTCCCCGGAATGTTTTGCCAAAATGCTATTTTTGAATAAGCCAAAGCTCCCGAAAGTAGCTTTTTCAGAGATTGTTGTTCCCGGTTCATCGGCTTCGGCGGCATATAAATTCAGCACGCCACCAAGTCCCGCTCCGTAAACACTGGACGTAGGGCCTTTGATGATCTCAATCCGCTCCACCATTGACTGGTCAATATCATCTAAAGTGGTTTCTCCTTCCGCAGTAGAAACAGGTATTTCTTCAAAGTAAGCTTTTATCCTGTTGGAGCTGTACTGGGACCGCGCACCAATTCCGCGAATGTTGATCTTGTTTGTATTCAAAGCTCCCTGGTGAACATATACTCCCGACGCAGTGCTTATCGCCTGCACGATATTGGTTTCATCAAAGCGCTGCAGGTCCTGTTCTGAAATAATGCTCACGGCCGCGGGTGTTTCCCTGAGCTCATTTGGAATTATGGTGCTTCTTAAAACCACTTCGGAAAGAGATTCGGGCCGCGGAATCAGGTAATAAACCTGCTGTTCTCCGGAATCCTGAATGGTCACTTCATTATTTTGAAAGCCCAACTTCGACATCTGCACCCTTACCGGAAGTCGTTGAACTTCTAGCAGGAAATAGCCATTTTCCGCAGTGACCGTTCCGCCCGAAGCATCGAGCACTTTAATGGCGACATTAGGTACAGGTTCGCCCGAAGAAGCATTTAGCACAACACCTTCAATTTGCTGCCCGTATACTTTACCTATTAGAAAAAGAAGTGCTAAAAATAAGAGTTTCTTCTGCAATTTTTTTGAATTTCGAGGTTGGTAGTTTGATGTGTCATTATTTAGCAACATGATAAGAAGCCTACTTCCATTTACATGCAGCGTCTCAAAATTAGCCTTAAATTTAACATTAGAAAAGATTCTAAAGAAGATTAGCCTTCCTTTAACAGGAGTAAGAAGTGCCAAATAAGATCAATAATTTGGCTGTTTTTGGAGTTTTTGGCTAAGTTTACAGCCTAAACAATTAGTCCCCGATGAAGAGAGCCTTTCTCCTTATAATATTTGCCGCAATCTCCTTTTCCTGTGATTTCTCAAATTATATTCTTGAGACAGAATATGATTTTACCACCGTTTTTGAAAAATCTGAAGGGAAACAGACTGCCACTTACGAGGAAGTTATTGAATATTACAGCAACCTTGCTGCTGTTTACCCCAGCGTAAGCATTGAAGAAGTGGGCGAAACCGACAGCGGGAAACCTCTACACCTGGCTATTTTTAGCGTCAACGAAGATTTTGATCTTGAGGAATTGCGGGAAGAAAACAGCATCCTGCTTATCAATAACGGAATTCATCCCGGGGAGAGCGACGGGATAGACGCAACTATGATGTTGTTTCGGGATTTGGCTCAGGATTCCATTCCGGTTCCAAAAAATACGATCATAGCAACCATTCCCATTTACAATGTAGGCGGTGCTTTAAACCGGAATTCTACCACAAGAACAAATCAAAACGGGCCTGAAAGCTACGGATTTAGAGGAAACGCACGCAATTACGATCTTAACCGCGATTTTGCAAAAGCAGATACCAAGAACACCCGAACTTTTTATGAAATTTTCCACAGGCTGCAACCTGATGTTTTTATTGACAACCATGTAAGCAACGGTGCAGATTACCAATATACGCTTACGCACCTGTTCACGCAGCACAACAAACTTGGAGGCAAATTGGGTGAATATCTCAATGTAGATATGATGCCCGGCCTTAAAAAAGCACTGGAGCGAAAAGATTGGGATATCACCCCGTACGTAAACGTGTTTAACGAGGTGCCGGAAAATGGTTTCTCGCAGTTCATGGATTATCCAAGGTATTCTACGGGTTACACTACCCTATGGAATACTTTGGGAATGATGGTTGAAACTCACATGCTCAAACCTTATGATAAACGTGTTTGGGGTACTTACGAGCTTATGCGCTCTATGATTGACCTTACAGATGAAGACACAAAACTTATCAAAAAGTTGAGGGCGCAGGCCAACAGGAAATTCCGAAATCAGGAAACCTACAACTTTAATTTTGTTGCCGATAGTACAAAACCCTCTACCATTGAATTTAAAGGTTATGAAGGCAAACAGGTAACCAGTGAAGTCACCGGGTTTCAGCGATTGGAATATGACACTACACAGCCTTTTACAAAGGAAGTCACCTACTATAACAATTTTAAACCTACGAAGCAGGTGCAAATTCCGAAGGGATATATTATTCCGCAGGGTTGGTGGCCGGTGCTGGGTCTACTGGAAATGAACCATGTTGAAATGCAGGCATTTGAAAAAGATAGTGTGGCCGAAGTAGAAGTTTATCACATAAGTGATTACAAAACCCGAGGTTCAGCTTACGAAGGACATTACCTTCACTATGATACTGAAGTTGAAAAAAGTACTGCCAGAGTGAATATCCAAAAAGGGGATTTTTACGTGCCTTTGGATCAGCCGGCGATACGGTATCTTTTAGAAACGCTGGAACCCGAAGCTGTGGATTCCTTTTTTAACTGGAACTTTTTTGATACCATTCTTCAGCAGAAAGAAGGTTTCTCCCCCTACGTTTTTGAAGATATAGCAGAAGAACTTCTTGAAGATTATCCCGAACTTGAGAATGAATTTCTTGAAAAGAAGGAAAAAGAACCCGATTTTGCCGCCAGCTGGTATGCACAACTAGACTGGCTGCACAAAAAATCTGTCCATTACGAAAAAGCACATTTACGATACCCTGTTTTTCGCGTAGCCAGATAATAATTCCGCCGGAAAAAGCAATTTTATGTTAGCATAAGATTTGTCCAGTGCCTTTTTGGCCTTTTTCTCGTTTTTCCATTTGGCTTTCTTAATGCCTTCACTTTCTTCAGGAACCAGCGGGCCGTCATAGTCTGTTCTCATTTCGTACCAGTGTGTAACCTTAAGCTTGTATTTTCCGCCGCGCTGAAAAATGTGATATGTTTTCTGTAAAAAGCACGTAATCCTGAGGTTTTTTACACCCGTCTCCTCTTCCACTTCCCGTATAGCTCCATCTTCCAGGCTTTCTTTTTTTTCCACTTTTCCTTTCGGAAGGTCCCATCGGCCATTACGGTGAATGAACAGCATTTCATCCTTCTCATTATATACCAATCCACCTGCCGCGGTGACCACGGGCAGCTTCTTCAAAAGGTGCTTTATAAGCTTCTCTTCCTTTGTGTGGTAAAGGTTCACGTAGAGCAGCTTTCCTTTATTGATGTTCTTTATAATGTTAGTGAAATTGGCTTCTTTAAGAGCTATAGAAGTGTACTTTTCACCCATATCCTTTTCTGCAGAAAGAATTATTGGAATATCATTTACAAAAACTTTATACATTTGCAGTATGATTTTAGACAAAGAAACAGCAAGAAAGACTGCTGAGTTATTGTTGCAAATTAAAGCAATAAAACTTGATGCACAAGAAAGTTTTACCTGGGCCAGCGGATGGAAATCTCCAATTTATTGTGACAATAGAATTGTGCTTTCTTACCCTCCAATACGCAATTTCGTAAGAGAAAATATGGCCAAGCAAGTAGAAGAACTCTACGGTCGTGTAGATGTTATTGCTGCTGTAGCTACCGGGGCCATTGGGATTGGAATGCTGGTTGCCGAATATCTTGGAAGGCCTTTTATCTACGTAAGGCCCGAGGCGAAATCTCATGGTCGTCAAAATCAAATTGAGGGAAACCTGGAAGAAGGCCAAACTGTTGTGGTCATTGAAGATCTAATAAGTACAGGAAAAAGTAGCCTTAACGCCGTAAAAGCTATTAAAGAAGCTAAAGGAAAGGTTAAAGGTATGCTGGGTATCTTCTCTTATGGATTTGACACTGCGGAAGAAAACTTCAAAGAGTTAAATATTGAACTGCATACCCTGAGTAATTATCATTATCTTCTTGAAGTGGCTCAAAAAACGAATTATATCAACGAAAGCGAGGCCGAGATCCTAAAAGACTGGAGAAAGGATCCTGCCAACTGGAAAAAATAAAAACTATGGAATTAGAAAGTCAAAAAGTAACTGTAAATAAAAGTCAGCAGGAATTATTTAATTACCTGACGAATGTTGAAAACTACGAGCAGTTAATGCCCGAGAGCAAAGAGAAATTTGAAGTTAAATCAAACGATACTTTTTCTTTTGCCCTAAAAGGAATGCCCGAGATCGAACTGCAAATCCAGGAAACCCGCGAACCGGAATTAATTGTTTTAGGATCAACTTCAGACAAGTTCAACTTTTCCCTGGATGTTGTAATTGAAGAGGCCGGCGCAAACCAAAGTGAGGCGCAGCTCTTCTTCCACGGAAAATTCAATGCCATGATGTCAATGATGGTAAAGGGACCTTTAAAAAAGTTTATAGGAAACCTTTCAGAAAATCTTGCGAAAGTTTAAGCTAAAAACACAGCTTAATCTCCTTTAGATCAAACTCCTGCAGGGCGTCATCTTCACGTCTTACCAGGAGTTTTCCATTTTGGGATATATCTTCAATAATTCCGGTGAAAAGAGTGGTATCTGGCAGTTGAAAAGTAGAAGGTACATTTTTCCGGAACAATCGTTCTTTATATCTTTTCAGGATATTGTCTGACCTGACATCCGCCATATTTTGCAGGGCATTTTCCAAATAAGACAACAAAGTGTCCTGCACTTCTTCCAGATCAAAATGGCGGCCGCAGACGAGTTTCATTGAAGCGGCGGCAGGAAGATGGGTAAAGTCAGTTTGATTCACATTAAGTCCAACTCCAATTATAGAGGCAGATAATTTGCCTTCGGTAATTATATTCTCAATAAGAATGCCTGCAATTTTTAAGTTAGCTGCCATAATGTCGTTAGGCCATTTTACTTTTAACCGCGGCACATTCATAGCCTCCAAACACTCCACTATGGCAGTGGAAACTACGGCGCTCAATAAGAATTGATTTGCCAGGGAAATCGCCGGCTTAGGCCATATGATGCTGAAAGTGAGATTCTGACCCGGCTGAGTGGTCCATGTGGTGCCGCGCTGCCCCCTGCCCTGTAACTGCTCTCTCGCAGTAATACAGGTGGCAGGGAGAAGAGACTTTTCTCTCAACATTTCACGTGCAAAAGAATTGGTAGAATTGATGGCATTAACTTTGATATGATGCATATGTAAACTAGAGATAATGCTGGCGTTAAATGTTATGAAAACCTGGTCTTAAAAAGAGCAAAAAGTAATAACTTTGCGCAAAGAAATAAATTTAATGGCAAAAAAAGAAAAGAACAACGACATACTTATTGCACATATAATCAAGGGAATCGAGGAAGTAAAAGGAAATGACATCGATATCCTGGATCTACGGGAAATAGAAAATACCGTTTGTGATTATTTTGTTATCTGCAATGGTACTTCAAACACGCAGGTAAACGCCATAGTAAATTCCATTCAAAAATCAGTCAGCAAATCATTAAAAGACAAACCCTGGCACATTGAAGGATCTGACAATGCCGAGTGGGTGCTAATGGATTATGTCAACGTCGTAGTACACGTTTTCCAGAAACACATAAGAGAGTTTTATGATATTGAGAGTTTGTGGGGAGATGCCAAAACTACGTCCATAGAAACAAATTATTAAGACATTTAAGTAACAAAGAATGGCCAAAGAGCAACCTAAAAAAAACTTGGACCCAAAGAAGCCTAAATTCAGTGCCTACTGGATATATGCGGCTATTATCCTAATATTCATAGGAATAAACGTTTTTAGCGGAAGCGGGTTCAGCGAACCGGAAAAAACAAACCCTCAACAGTTCCTCACCTTTCTTGAAAACGGAGATGTTGAAAGGGTTTTGATTGTAAATAGAAATCAAGCCCGGGTCTTCCTTACCGAAGAAGCACAGCAAAAGGAAATCCATCAAAGCACCACAGGAGAAGGACTTTTTCCTTCTGAAGATGCACCAGATTATACTTTTGAATTCGGGGATCTTCAAAATCTTGAAGACGCCATTGAAGAAGTTAAAGCCGAAAATAACATAGAAACTCCGGTTCTTTATGAAACGCATGAAAACGTATGGAGTGACATTTTGTTGACCCTTCTTCCTTTCATTCTTATTATAGGAATCTGGATTTTTATCATGAGAAGAATGAGCGGTGGAGCCGGTGGCGGTGCAGGCGGACAAATATTTAACATTGGAAAATCCAAAGCCAAGCTGTTTGACCAGAACACTGATGTAAAAACTTCTTTTAAAGACGTTGCCGGTCTTGAAGGAGCTAAGGAAGAAGTTCAGGAAATTGTGGATTTCCTTAAAAACCCAGAAAAATATACATCTTTGGGTGGAAAAATTCCTAAAGGTGCACTTTTAGTAGGACCTCCGGGAACCGGTAAGACATTATTAGCCAAGGCCGTTGCAGGTGAAGCAAAAGTGCCTTTCTTCTCTCTTTCAGGTTCAGACTTCGTAGAAATGTTCGTGGGAGTTGGAGCTTCGAGAGTTCGTGACCTGTTTAAACAGGCGAAGGAAAAATCACCATCCATTATATTTATCGATGAAATAGATGCCATTGGACGTGCCCGCGGAAAAAGTAACTTCTCAGGATCTAATGATGAACGGGAAAATACCCTTAACCAGCTCCTAACGGAAATGGATGGTTTTGGAACGAACACCAATGTAATTGTGATCGCTGCCACCAACCGTGCCGATGTATTAGACAAGGCACTCATGAGAGCAGGAAGGTTTGACAGACAGATTTATGTTGACCTGCCGGATGTAAGAGAGCGAAAAGAAATTTTTGATGTTCACTTACGGCCTCTTAAGAAAGTAGCAGATGAGTTGGACACAGATTTCATGGCAAAGCAAACTCCGGGGTTCTCTGGAGCAGATATTGCCAACGTGTGTAACGAAGCAGCTCTTATTGCAGCAAGAAAAGGAAAACAGGCTGTTGGAAAACAAGATTTTCTTGATGCTGTTGACCGTATTGTTGGTGGGTTAGAAAAGAAAAATAAGATTATTACTCCTGAAGAAAAACAAGCCATTGCTTTCCACGAAGCCGGTCACGCAACCGTGAGCTGGATGCTGGAGCACGCTGCACCCTTAGTGAAGGTAACCATTGTACCTCGTGGACAATCGCTTGGAGCTGCCTGGTATCTTCCGGAAGAAAGACTTATTGTAAGGCCTGAGCAAATGCTGGACGAAATGTGCGCCGCCATGGGTGGGCGGGCAGCCGAAAAGGTCATTTTCAACAAGATTTCTACAGGCGCGCTTAGTGACCTTGAAAAGGTGACCAAACAGGCAAAAGCCATGGTTACTATTTATGGCCTAAACGACCAGGTTGGGAATTTGACCTATCACGATTCTTCAGGGCAAAGTGAATACAACTTTACTAAACCCTACAGTGAAAGAACTGCGGAATTAATTGATAAGGAAATTTCTAATCTTATTGAAACCCAGTATCAACGGGCTATTAAGTTACTGGAGGAGAATAAGGACAAACTTACCCAGCTCGCTGAGATCCTGCTCGACAAAGAGGTCATTTTCAAGGATAACCTGGAAGAGATCTTCGGAAAAAGACCCTACAAAAGCCGGGAAGAGATCATGAATGGAAGCTCTCCCAGAAAAGAGGTTCCTGTACGCGAGGAAACCGTCACCGAAAGAGCGCTTTCTGAAGGCACAGAACCTGAAGAAGCTACTACAGGCGGGGCTTCCGAAGAAAAATAATATTACAACCGGTAAAAAATCTTAATTTAATGAAATATAAGTTAAGATTTTTTACCTTTGGTTTAAATGCTACATGTCGTAATACTTAAACACTCATATGAGTCTATTTAGAAATTTTTTAAACCCTAAATCTAAATCAGACAAAGGTCAGGACACCCCAGAAAATTCTGACCGTAGCAAGTATATGCCAGATGTAAAATTACCCACAGATGAGCGCTTCATGCTCAACTTCAAAAACAACGGGGGTAAATTTCTTTATTGTGAGAGTAATGAAGAAGTTATGGAAGTTTTCGACAACATCATGTTGGAAAACGATTGGTATGAAAAGAAATCTTGTTGTTTTGATACAAGTTTAAAGGAAAGATTTTCAGATTATAATTTAGAATTTACAAATTCCGGAGAATCGGCGTTTTTTCTCTCAACCTGTGAATATTTAATTGCCAACGACGGTTCTATTTTAATTTCTTCAAATCAAATAAAAGAAAAGAAACTTCGGGAATTACCCTACAATTTTGTAATTCTTGCATCCACAAGTCAGCTAGTAGATGCCATTGGCGAGGGACTGCGAGGTATTAAGTTCAAGAACCGGGACCGTATTCCTTCAAATATTACCACAATAAAAAATTTCGAAAACAACAAGGAAGGCGACTTCATGAGTTACGGAAGTAGCACAAAAAACCTATATTTGCTACTTTTGGAAGATTTATAGCATGAAGGAAAATATTATAAGGGGATTATCGGGTGTTATGTACGTTTCTATACTCGTAGTTTCCATCTTTTCATCTGAATTTGCTTTTACTACACTTTTCCTTCTGTTTGGACTTATCTGTTTAAGAGAATTGCAAAGGCTGCTTAGGCTCAAAAGTTATTTGGGGTATATTTTGTTGATTGCCCTCTTTTATATTTTCAGCTATGCCCGGTTAAGTCCCTATGGGACGCTTGCGCTCCTGTTAATTACTATTTTTGTGAATCTTTTTCTGGTGAAAGATCTTATAATAGTCCATAAAATACCCCTTTTTGAAAAGAAGAAGTATGTAATCATTATATTCTATCTCATTGCTTCTCTTATCTTTCTTACGCTCATACCAAGTTATACAGGAGATTTCACCCCCGAACTTGTTATAGGCATCTTTGCTCTAATTTGGACTAACGATACTTTTGCATATATTGTAGGTAAGAACTTTGGAAGAAGGAAACTTTTTGAACGTATTTCCCCCAATAAAACCATTGAAGGCTTTTTGGGAGGAGTGGTATTCGCAGCTTTAGGAAGTTATGCCGTTTTCCTTATTACAGATTTGTTAACTGCACCTATTTGGCTGGGAATGGGAATAATTTTGAGTATTTTTGGCACTTTAGGAGATCTTATACAATCAAAATTTAAGCGCCAGGCGGGCGTGAAAGACAGCGGCCGACTAATGCCAGGACACGGTGGCTTGTTTGACAGGCTGGACAGTATCATTTTTTCAAGCCCCTTTGTTTACGCTTACTTATATCTTTTGACCTATGTTTCATAAAGAAGGCTACAAAATCATGGCCGTGGCCATGATCCTGTTAATTGTCGTGAACCTCGCGGCACAGGCTTTTATTTTCACCGAATGGATCAAACTCGCGGTCCTCATTGGTACAATAATACTCTTCTTTCTCATCGTTCAGTTTTTTCGTAACCCCAAGCGTAACACCGAAGAAAACAGTTCTCACATCATTGCTCCTGTAGATGGAAAAGTAGTAGTCATCGAGGAAGTTTTCGAAAAAGAATATTTTAAAGAAAAGAAAATGATGATCTCTGTTTTCATGTCTCCTATAAATGTACATGTCACCAGGCATCCTGTAAGCGGAAAGGTCAATTACAGCAAATATCACCCCGGAAAATACCTCGTCGCCTGGCATCCAAAAGCCAGTGAAGAAAATGAAAGAACCACAGTAGTAGTGGAAAATGACGTTACCGGCGAAATTCTCTACAGGCAAATTGCCGGAGCACTGGCAAAAAGAATTGTAAATTATGCCGAAGTTGGAACCGAAGTAATCCAGGGAAGCGACAGCGGATTCATCAAATTTGGTTCAAGAGTAGATGTTTACGTCCCTCTGGGAACCAAAATTGATGTGAGCCTTAACCAAAAGGTAAAAGGAGGTATTACAGTGATTGCCAGCAAATAGAATTCAAGGAATGTCCATCAAGACCCAGAATATCGAGCAGGCTTTCCAGGAAGCTTATCGCAAAGCCAGTACCACTACCCAAAAATTCCCGCCAGATATTATGCTGCAATTCTACGCCTATTATAAACAGGCTACAGAAGAGAGCGGTATCTACACTCCTTCCGGAGAGGCCGATGTGCGAAGTGCTTTCAAGCTGAATGCCCTGCTCCAGGTAAAAGGCATGAGCGCCAATGAAGCAAGGTTGAAATACATTGAAATGGTAGATAAATACATCATTTCGTAGTTCGTAGCTCATAGTTTGTGGTTCGTAGCTCGTAGCTCATAGTTCGAAGTTCTTAGTCTTGTTTCTTAATTCCAGGAATTTTGATTCATTACCGCACGAAATAAAAAAATGCTATCCTGAAGACTTCAAAATAGCATTTTCGCAGCACTTTTTATTTTCTATACTATACGCCGAGTGAATTCATACTGGCCAGGATCGCTTCGATCTTAGCTTCGGCATCTCGTTTCTTTTGCTCTTCGATCTCTACTACCTTGGCCGGCGCATTGTTCACAAAACGCTCATTAGAAAGCTTCTTTTCAACAGATTTTAAGAACCCGCGATTGTAATCAAGCTCTTCCTGCAGCTTGGCTTTTTCAGCTTCTACATCAATAGCTCCCGAAACCGGAATAAAATATTCATTCGACTTCACCCTAAAAGATAGTGCTCCCTGAATTTGTTGATCTACATAAGAAAGTGTGGAGATATTTCCCATTTTCTCTATGACAGGATTAAATGCTTCTGAAAAATTTTCATTGTTCAATACCTGCAGTTCAATTTGATCTTTAAAAGCAATGTTCTTCTGCTTTCGGATTGTTCTTATCCCGGAAATAACTTCAGAAGCAACGGCAAATTCCTCAATGATGTCATTATCTACAGATTTTGTTTCTGGCCATGCGGCAACGATCAAAGCTTCTTCTTTAGAACGTTGCTTAAGCTCCTGCCAGATTTCTTCAGAAATAAAAGGCACAAAAGGATGTAATATTTTCAGGTTGTCTTCCAGTATTTCAACAACTGCTTTATAAGTTGCAGCGTCTATTGGGCTGCCATAAGCAGGCTTTACCATTTCAAGGAACCACGAGCAGTAATCGTCCCAAACCAGCTTGTAAGTCGCCATTAACGCATCACTGATCCTGTATTTTTTATAATGGTCTTCGATCTCTGCCAGCGCTTTCTGAAATTTAGATTTATACCATGAAACTGCCATTTTTGAAGCCTCAGTCTGTTCGGCTTCTTCAGAAATTTCCCAGCTTTTCAGTAATTTAAAAGAGTTCCATATTTTGTTTACAAATCCGCTTCCCTGCTTACAAAGATCTTCATCAAACATGAGGTCATTTCCGGCAGGAGAACTTAACAGCATTCCTACGCGAACACCGTCTGCCCCGTAATTAGCGATTAATTCCAGCGGATCTGGTGAATTCCCCAGGGACTTAGACATTTTGCGACGCTGCTTATCGCGAACGATTCCGGTTAAATAAACATTCGAAAATGGCTTTTCATCACGATATTCATAACCTGCAATGATCATTCGAGCTACCCAGAAAAAGAGTATTTCTGGCGCGGTCACAAGATCGTTGGTAGGATAATAGTAATTGATCTCTTCATTCTCCGGCTCCAGGATTCCGTTGAAAACGCTCATTGGCCACAGCCAGGAGGAGAACCATGTGTCCAGCGCATCCTTATCCTGAACCAGAGAATCTTCGGTCATCGATGAATTGCCGGTTTTTTCTATTGCTTTTTCAAGCGCTTCTTCTTTAGTTTCAGCAACTACAAAATCCTCCTTTCCTTCCCCGTAATAGTAGGCAGGAATTTGCTGCCCCCAAATGAGCTGCCGCGAAATATTCCAGTCGCGTACGTTTTCCATCCAGTGGCGATAGGTGTTCAGGAATTTATCGGGCACCAAATTGACCTCCTTTTCAAGAACCGCATCAAGAGCCGGCTGTGCAAGATCCTTCATTTTTAGGAACCACTGGTCACTTAATTTTGGCTCAATCACCGCGCCGGTTCTTTCACTGGTTCCTACTTTATGCATGTGAGTCTCGGTCTTCTCAAGGATTCCCTTTGACTCCAGTTCCTTCACAATTTCCTTGCGCGCTTTAAAACGGTCCATGCCCTCGTAATGCATCCCGAAGGAATTTAGGGTAGCATCGTCGTTGAAGATATCGATCACCTCAAGATTATGCTTATCGCCCAGCATCTTATCATTCTCATCGTGCGCCGGAGTCACTTTTAAACAACCAGTACCAAATTCCACATCTACATATTCATCTTCAATGATTGGAATTACCCGGTTGTTCAAAGGAACAATGGCTTTCTTTCCTTTTAAATGTGAAAATCTTTCATCATTTGGGTTTATACAAACCGCAGTATCTCCAAGAATAGTCTCAGGTCTCGTCGTTGCGATGGTTAGGCTGTCATCACTGCCCTCTATTTTATATTTCAAATAATATAGATTACCCTGTTGCTCCTGATAAACCACCTCCTCGTCGGAAAGAGTGGTTTTCGCCTCGGGATCCCAATTTACCATGCGATACCCGCGGTAGATCATGCCTTTGTTGTAAAGATCTACAAATACTTTAATTACCGAAGCCGACATGTTCTCATCCATCGTGAATTTGGTACGCTCCCAGTCGCAGGAAGCACCAAGCTTCTTCAGCTGTTCGAGGATAATTCCGCCGTGCTTGTGCGTCCACTCCCATGCGTGTTCCAGAAATTCCTCCCGGCTAAGGCTGTTCTTATCAATACCTTCACTCTTCAACTTCGCTACCACTTTTGCTTCCGTAGCAATAGAAGCATGATCTGTTCCCGGCACCCAGCAGGCATTGTAGCCTTTTAGACGGGCTCGCCGAATCAAAACATCCTGAATCGTATTATTGAGCATATGCCCCATGTGCAGGACACCGGTGACGTTTGGCGGCGGAATTACGATGGTATACGACTCTCTTTCATCAACTTCTGAATGAAAATATCCATTTTCCATCCAGTATTTATACCATTTATTTTCAACTTCCTGAGCTATGTATTTTGATGCTGTAGCCATGCTTTGGTGCGATTTTTGAATAATTTGAGCAAAAGTAAATATAACTGCAGGATTAAAAAAGGCAATGAAATCAAAACTATTAATTTGCCCCTTTAAAGAAACGAAGTATCTTTACAATCCTGTAAAAACCAAAAAAGTATGAAAAAATTAGTAGCAATTGCCATTTTTATTTTTGCCGGTTTTACCGTTCAGGCACAGGAAACTGCAAAAATGGAATTTAAGTCTGAAGTAATAGACTATGGCGAGATAGAAAAAGGAAGCGACGGGGTACGGGTATTTGAATTCACCAACACCGGAAATATTCCTCTTGTGATCACCAACGTTCGCTCCAGCTGTGGCTGTACAGTTCCAAAGAAGCCTGAAGAACCCATACAACCCGGAAAAACCGGCGAGATCCAGGTAAAGTACAACACTACAATAGTTGGCCCTATTAGAAAAACCATCACTGTATACTCCAACGCTGAAGAGCCAGCAAAATCGCTTAAGATCAAGGGAACCGTTGTAGAAACAAACGGATAAGATTAGAAACTTTACACATTACAGGCTGCCTGAAGGTTGATAGACTTTCAGGCAGTTTTTTTATTCTGAAGTTATCTTGCTGCAGATTTTCAAATTAAAAATGCTTTAGAAATGGCATTTTTGAATCTTTTTCCATAAGCTCACTTTCTTCAGAAGCAACTTTTCCACGGGCTCAAAAAGTGCCAAAAATAGCCATTTAGCTTAGTTTATTTTCGCAACTTTGCACCTATAAAAAATAGAATTTATGCCGAGTATTTCACAAAAGGGGCAGGCAATGCCGGAATCCCCCATTAGAAAACTAGTCCCGTACGCCGAAGCAGCTATAAAAAAAGGACGCACCATATATCAATTAAACATTGGGCAACCGGACATTAAAACACCGCCAAAAGCAATTGCCGCCGTAAAAAACAATGACATTGAAGTTCTTTCTTACAGCCACTCGGCCGGTTTTGAGAGCTACCGTGAAAAACTCGCTCAATATTATACCCGTCATGAAATAAATGTTTCTGCCGATGAGCTGATCATAACCACCGGAGGTTCTGAAGCTTTGCTGTTCACTATGGGAAGCATTTGCGATGCGGGAGATGAAGTAATAATTCCGGAGCCGTTTTACGCCAACTACAATGGTTTTGCAACTTCCTCCGGAGTAAAAGTAGTGCCTGTAAAATCTAAGTTTGAAGAAGGATTTGCCCTTCCTCCTATTTCTGAATTTGAAGACCTCATCACCCCAAACACAAAAGCGATCCTCATCTGTAACCCGGGAAATCCAACGGGTTATCTTTATACGCAGGAAGAAATTCAGCAGCTGGCAGAAATCGTTAAAAAACACGACCTTTTCCTGGTTGCAGATGAAGTTTATCGTGAGTTTGCTTACGAAGGTGCCAAACATTACTCGGTAATGAGCATACCTGGGCTTGAACAACATGCTATTATGATCGATTCGGTTTCAAAAAGGTATAGCATGTGTGGCGCCCGAATTGGTTGCCTGGCTTCCAAGAATAAGGATGTAATGACTACGGCCATGAAGTTTGCACAGGCAAGACTGAGTCCACCTACCTTTGCTCAAATCGCCAGCGAAGCCGCTCTTGACACTCCGCAGTCGTATTTTGACGAAGTAAATGAAGAATATACGTCCCGAAGGAATACTCTCATTGCCGGACTCGAGGAAATTGAGGGCGTACGCGTGGCAAAACCAATGGGTGCATTTTATTGTATTGCAGAGCTGCCTATTAGGGATGCCGAAGATTTTGCAAAATGGCTGCTCGAAAGCTTTCAGTTGAATAATGAAACGGTAATGGTAGCTCCTGCTGCAGGATTTTATTCCACTCCAAATACGGGCATGAACCAGGTAAGGATCGCTTACGTACTTAAAGAAGAAAATTTATTACGTGCTATTGAAATCCTAAAAGCAGCTTTGAAAGAATACAAAGGCTAATGCAAAGCTTTACAGATAAATCTCTAAAAGAGTATAATACCTTTGGCATAGATGTAAAGGCAAAGACCTTCATATCTATCAAAAATGTGGAAGAGCTAAAGGATGTACTCAAAAAACAATACGCTTCGGAAGTTTTTATACTTGGAGGTGGCAGCAATATGTTGCTTACCCGGGATATCAACAAGACTGTGCTACACATCGATCTCAAAGGTATAGAAATTATAAACGAGACCGAAGAAGAGGTTTATGTAAAAGCCATGGCCGGTGAAAACTGGCATGAATTCGTCCTGTACTGTATCTCCCACAACTTTGGCGGACTCGAAAACCTGTCACTTATTCCGGGAAATGTTGGCACCACGCCCATTCAGAACATTGGGGCTTACGGAGTAGAAATAAAAGACAGCTTTAAATCCTGCACCGCCCTGAATGTACAAACCCTGGAGCTCAAGGAATTCAGCCTTTTTGATTGCGAATTTGGTTATAGAGATTCAGTATTTAAGAATGCGCTAAAAGGGCAATATATTATTACGAGTGTTACTTTTCGACTTACAAAGAAGAATCACAGGTTAAACACGAGTTATGGCCCCATCGAGCAACATTTAGCTGAAAAAGGAATAGAAAACCCCGGAATAGAAGATATTTCTGACGCTGTAATTGCCATAAGGCAGTCAAAACTCCCCGATCCCAAAAAACTAGGTAACAGCGGAAGTTTCTTTAAAAACCCTGTAATTTCAAAGGATGAGTTTGAAGAACTTCAGAAGAAATATCCCGAGGTTCCGGGCTACAGGACATCAGAAGATGAGATGAAGGTTCCCGCAGGCTGGCTAATTGAAAGAGCCGGATTTAAAGGCTGTAAAAAAGGAGATGCGGGAGTGCATTCCAAGCAGGCGCTGGTTTTGGTAAATTATGGAAATGCAACGGGACAGGATATTCTCAATCTTTCATCTCACATTCAGGAGGAAGTTTACCAACTTTTTAAAATTGAACTTCAGCCTGAAGTAAATATCATTTGATCTCAAAAAAAAGGCTTCAAAAATATGATTTTTGAAGCCTTACACCTTTAATCTCTTTCATAAATACCTACTGCACCACTGTAGTGTCAGGAATATCTGTAAGGATCACTTCCTTCTCAAGATCTGTTGGCAACAGCACACTGTCAATGATATGCACTACGCCATTACTGGCTTCAATATTTTCTTCCAGAATCCTGGCAGTAACCCCTGCAGGTCCTCTAAGGATAATTTCCCCATCTTCCATTGCGGCGATCAAATTTTCACCCTGAGTGGTGGTTAGAACAAAATTACCATTCCCCTGCTCAATCTGTTGTTTTATAGCATCGGTCGTGAATTCTCCTTCAACTATTAAAAAGTAAACTTCGGTGCTGTTTTCCACATTTAGGACCTCGTCTCCCTGCTCCCTGTAAAGGTAACTGTAAGCATTATTGTTGGGCGCAAAGATCGTATAAGCTTTACCCTCTGGTAACTGAACATCTGCAGCATTTAATCTCAAGGCAAAAGTGGAGAGTTCGGGATTTCCTTCGGTCGTAACAACTACGCTGTTATTCATTTCATCCTGTCTTTGTTCAAAGGATTGGGCCTCTGGTTCTTCTGTTAAATCCACCTCTTCGGCTTCATTTTGCCTGTTGTTATCCTGGCAGGACCCTATCGCCATAAGGCTTAGAATCATACTCAATATTAGAAATGTCTTTCCTGATTTCATAAGTTTCAATTATTTGATTATCTGGAATTTAATATAAGATTATTTCTTTTAGGCGCGTAAAAACTCGTTTTAAACTTAAGTTAAAGGAAATTAGAAAAAAGAAAGACTGAATCCTCTTCAGCCTTTCAATCTATAAAGTTTCTACAGAATAATTACTGCACAGTATCTAAATCTTCCTGCGGAAAATCAATCCTGTCAAGATCTTGTGGTCTTAGAATTCCATCAATGATATGCACCACTCCGTTTGATGCATTTCTATCTGGTTTGGTAATGGTAGCCGTATTTCCAGCTCCATCCCGAAGAACAATATCTTCACCTTCAATGGAAGCAATAAGCAGTTCACCCTGCATAGTGATGAGCTCCATTTCTCCTCCCACGTCGTTTATTGATTGCCTTAGCTCTGCAGCCGGAAGTTCCCTTTCTACTACAAGATAATACATCCTTGCAAGGTTAGACCTTACATCTTCGCTATCTTGATATTCGGTTCGTTCTGCCTCGGCAAGACCATCATAAGCTACATTTGCAGGCGCAAAAATAGTAAAGGGTCCTTCTCCCTCGCTAAAATCGTCAGACAGTCCGGCGCGTGTCATTCCGGAAGAAAAGACCCGTAGATCCTCTTCCTCGCTTAGTCTTTCATACACATCACCTTCTATCTCATCTGTTTCTACTTCTTCTAAAGTCATTTCCTCTTCTTGTATTGTTTCATTCTGCCTATTATTATCCTGGCAGGAAATAAAGGCGATAAAAGCAATAAAAAAGGTAAAACTATATTTCAACTTATTCATATTATTCTGGTTTTAAGTTCATTATAAATATAACACAGATAAAAGGCCTGTTATAATTGTACACATTAAACTTTAGTTAAAGAGTGCAAACAAGAATTAAAAAAAGAGGTTGTACAAAAGCTGATTTTCGTTACTGTGTCTTCAGATTATTGAAAATGATTCTGTACAACCTCCCCGGAATCTTAGATGCAACTGCTCTTATTGCTGATCACCTGTGTTACCGGTGTTGTTCCTGTCACCTCTATTATTATTTGTACTGGTGTTATTATTGTTGTTGTTAGTACTGTTGTTATTGGTGTTCCCGGTGTTATTCCCGTTACCTGTATTAGTATTATTATTGTTAGTACTATTCTGATTTTCAGTAGAATTTATATCTCCTTCTTCCCAGTTCATCTGGTCGTTACGGGGATTCCAGTTCTTTGGCGGATTGTCGTTCCGTGTAAGGTCTTTTGGGTGGAGAACACCATCAATGACATGAACGATCCCGTTAGAAGCGTCAATATCGCTTTCCCGCACCGTTGCCTGTTTTCCGGAAGGATCGGTAACTACAATATTACCTTCCCGCATGGAAACCTGCAGGTTCTCCCCCTGCAGGCTTGTTAATTGCAACCTGCCACTGGTATTGTTCATTTGCTTCTTTAGTTCATTAGAGGTTAGTTTACCTCTTACCACCAGGTAATGCATTCCTGCACCGGTTTCATTAATGTTGTCAACATTTTCAAACTGGTTTCTTTCCTCCTGTGAAAGTTCATCATAAGCAATGTTTGAAGGTGCAAAAATAGTGTAAGGTCCTTCCCCCCTGCTAAAATCATCTTTCATACCTGCCCTATTCATACCTTCAGAAAAGGTGCGAAGGTCTTCATTTCTTTCAATTACACCGGCCACGGCATTGTCATCTTCTCCTTGCAGAGAAGGGTCTAAAGTACCGTCCTCTCCCTGTATCATCAATTCCTGATCACTTTCGTCATCATTGAAGTTTTCCAAATCAACTTCATCGGCTTCATTTCTCTTATCATCCTGGCAGGAAGTGTAGGTAAACATGCCCACGGCACATGCCAGTACCAGCAACGCTTTTTTAGTTTTCATAAATTGAATTTAAAAGTTACTTATATGCAATTTATTGAGAAAAGGGCATGCTACATATTCTGCATGCCTAAACTTTAGTTAAACAGTGTAAAGGCTTCATTAATTCGGTAAATATGTTCGCCGTCATTTTAGCTTATGCGTTTTAATGCTTATTTTTGCAGAAAATTTGACCTATGAAACTCTTGATAATCACAATAGTACTTTTAGCCCTTGCTTTTGCGGGGATCGCAATAAAAATCTGGAGCAAGAAAGATGGGAAATTCAGTGGCACCTGCGCCAGCCAAAACCCTTACCTGAATAAAGAAGGAGAAGCCTGCAGTTTTTGCGGAAAATTGCCAGATGAAGCGAAAGACTGTAACGAACCTCAGGCCGCTAAGTAATCTCCTTCCAATTAAATGCTGCTTCTTTTTATTGCCCTCCTCACTGTTGGCCTGCTAAATCTCTGCTATTACTTCGGATTTTTCAAATTTGCCTTTGCAAATTCCCAGGAAACTTCAACGGCCGGTGACAAACCTGTTTCAGTGATCATTTGTGCGAAAAACGAAGCTGAAAACCTTCGGAAGTTTGTACCAGCTATTCTATCGCAGGACCACCCGAATTTTGAAGTAATTCTTATCAACGATGCCTCTTCAGATGAAACCCTGGAGGTTATAGAGGAATTTCAGCAGCAGGATTCAAGGGTAAAACTGGTAAACGTTGAAAACAATGAAGCCTTTTGGGCAAATAAAAAATATGCGCTTACGCTGGGCATCAAAAAAGCCGTAAATCCATACCTTCTTTTTACCGATGCCGATTGCAAACCACAGTCAAATCAATGGGTCACCCAAATGTCCACCCGCTTTGAAGGGGAGAAAAGTATTGTATTAGGTTATGGCGGCTACTTTATAAATAGAGGTTCTCTACTCAATAAATTAATAAGATTTGAAACCCTGCTCACCGCGATCCAGTATTTTTCGTATGCGAGTTGGGGGCAACCATATATGGGCGTAGGACGAAACCTGGCATACACTTCAGAAGAATTTTACAAACAAAGCGGTTTTGCCGGTCACCTTCACATTAGATCTGGAGACGACGATCTTTTTGTGAACGCTGCCGCAACTCCACAAAATACTGCTATAGCTGTTCACCCCTCCTCCATGACCCGCAGTGTCCCAAAAAAGACATTTAAACGCTGGTTTATTCAGAAGAGAAGACATGTGTCTATTGCACGCCATTACAAGAAATATCACCGGTTTTTACTGGGGCTTTTTTACCTGAGTCAGTTATTTTTCTGGATTCTGTTTACAGCCACTTTATTTACTACTTTCTGGGAATTCGCTTTGGTCGTGCTGGCGGTTCGACTGCTGGTGCAGGGTGTGGTTTTTTATAATGCTGCAAAGAAATTAGGAGAGACTGATGTATTTTATCTATTTCCTTTCCTGGAGTTGTTCCTCTTATGCGCACAATTTGGTATCTTTATTTCTAATCTCGTTTCAAAACCGACTCATTGGAAGTAAATCCGGATCTTTTGCAAAAGCACATTGAGAGCGCCCGAAAAGGCAATCAAATGGCTTTCAATTACTTACTGGATCACTTCTGGAATGATGTATATGGTTTTCAGCTGAAAAGGACGAAGAATGAGTATGATGCCGAAGATGTGACGATCCAGACATTTTCCAGGGCTTTTGATAAAATTGATAGTTTTGACCCTTCCTATTCCTTTAAAACCTGGCTCATCACGATCTCCAAGAACATTCATGTAGACCTCATACGGAAGAAAAACGCATCCATTCGTGCCAAAACTACCGATGAAGAAGATGCCCGTGTCTACAGGATTGCAGATGAAACCCCATCAATAGAAGATTCCCTGATCACAGAACAAAATCTTGCACAACTGTTACGCGACATTAAAAAACTGCAGCCGCATTACCAGGAAGTCATCAACCTTAGATATTTCCAGGAAATGAGCTATAAGGAAATTGCCAGAAACCTGGATGAGCCAATGAATAACATAAAAGTAAAGTTGCTACGGGCAAAGAAACTACTGGCTCAAATTATCAAGAACAGGACGCCCTAAAAATGCCATTTTTGAGCCCTCTTTGCTGCTAAAGTCTGCTTATGAAGCAAGGTTTGTAAATTATGCTTTTCATTGAATTATTGTATCTTTGCAGGCAAGAAAAATTTCTATGGAGACACAAACCCTTCCTACCAAAAGAACACCAAAACCCAAGTGGTTGCGGGTAAAATTACCTACAGGAAAAAAATATACTGAACTGCGCAGCCTCGTTGATAAGTACGACCTGCACACGATTTGCACCTCGGGAAGCTGTCCTAACATGGGTGAATGCTGGGGCGAAGGAACCGCTACTTTCATGATCCTTGGAAATGTATGCACACGTTCCTGCGGATTTTGCGGAGTAAAAACCGGAAGGCCAGATACCATAGACTGGGACGAACCCGAGAAAGTGGCCCGTTCAATTAAGCTCATGCAAATTAAACATGCTGTCATTACCAGTGTTGACAGGGATGACCTGAAAGACATGGGTTCTATTATTTGGGCTGAAACTGTGAAAGCCATTCGAAGAATGAGTCCGGGAACTACACTCGAAACCCTGATCCCCGATTTTCAGGGAGTGGAAAGGAATATTGATCGTATTGTAGAAGTAAATCCTGAGATTGTTTCCCACAACATGGAAACCGTGAAGCGATTGACGCGCGAAGTGAGAATCCAGGCAAAATATGAGCGTAGTCTTGAAGTGTTGAAATATCTTAAACAAAGCGGGATCAACAGGACGAAATCGGGTATTATGCTAGGATTGGGCGAAACAGAAGATGAAGTGATCCAAACTCTTAAGGACCTTCGTTCTGTAGATCTTGATGTGGTGACAATTGGGCAATATCTTCAGCCAAGCAAGCAACACCTTCCGGTAAAAGAATTCATTACTCCGGATCAATTCAAAAAATACGAAACCATCGGTCTTGATCTTGGTTTCAGACATGTTGAAAGTGGCGCTTTGGTAAGATCTTCATACAAGGCTCAAAAACACCTTACCTAGAGTGGATATTTCAACTTCCGAAGAATTCTTGAAAGACACTATAAGAGTTGGTATTAATGGCTTTGGGCGCATTGGCCGAAATCTTTTCAGGCTGTTACTTAATCATCCATATATTGAAGTTACAGCCATTAATGATGTGGCAGATGCCGAAACACTCGCACACCTTTTAAAATATGACAGTATTCATGGAGTACTGCACCGGGATGTTTCTGCAAACAGTTCGAGCATCATAATAGACGGCATGGAGTTTCCTGTTTCCGCCGAAAAAAATCCTTCAGAAATTGACTGGACGGGCAGAAATGTAGATATTGTCATTGAAAGTACAGGAAAATTCAAGACCTGGGCGCTGCTGCAACCACACCTTCAAAAAGGGGTAAAAAAGGTCATACTTTCGGTTCCTCCGCAGGATGATTCGATAAAGATGCTTGTGCAGGGAGTAAATGATCATATTCTAAACGGGACAGAAAATATCATTTCAAATGCATCCTGTACTACTAATAATGCCGCACCAATGATGAAAGTGGTTCATGAACTGTGCGAAATTGAACAGGCGTATATAACCACTGTACATTCTTATACTACAGATCAAAGCCTGCACGATCAACCACATAAAGATCTACGTCGCGCCAGGGCTGCTGCACAATCTATTGTACCAACTACAACGGGTGCGGCTAAAGCCCTTACCAGTATTTTTCCTGAACTAAGTGAAGTAATAGGCGGCTGCGGAATTCGGGTGCCGGTTCCAAATGGTTCTCTTACAGATATGACGCTACGGGTAAAAAGATCCACTTCCATAGAAGAGGTAAATACAGCTTTTAAGAAGGCTTCAGAAACCTCTTTGAAAAAATATTTACAGTACACTGAAGATCCCATTGTTTCCATAGATATAAAGGATAATCCACATTCCTGCATTTTTGATGCACAAATGACTTCAGTAATAGGCGGAAATTTTGTGAAGATCATTGGCTGGTATGATAATGAAATTGGGTATTCCAGCAGACTTGTAGATTTAATTTCCCTTGTTAGCAATAAATAATTATATTTAGCCTCAGTTAGTTATCCCCAATGAAGAATATCTGCATAGTTGTTGCGCTTTTTCTTTGCTTTTTTTCTGTACGTGCAAATCAGGAAAATCCGGTACAGGAAAAAGACGAGATTAATGCCACTATTGAGCAATTCCTCAGCAATGCGGAAGAGTCTATTAATGAAGTTGAGTTTGACAAGGCTCTTAATCAGCTCAACACTGCACTGGAACTTTCTCATAGCATAAACCACCAGAAATATATTGCCCTTTCCAGCAGCCTTTTAGCGCAATTATATTATGTACGGCATGAGAATGACAAAGCCGCGACAGAAATTCAACGGGCTGTTGCGATCCAGCGGGAAATAGATGATCAAAACGGCCTTGCCCACAGCTATGTAACCTACGGAAAGATCTTCAATGCAAAACTGGAATCTGATCGTGCGATGCAGTATTTTGATCTTGCTGAAGAACTTTTTGAGGAGAATGAAAATGGAGAAGGACTTGGCATTGTTTATCTTAACCGTGGCGTTGTTCTTCTTAGAACACAGGAGTATCAAGATGCCTTACAACTGCTCGAAAAGGCTAAAAAGCGTCTAAAAGACAGCCCAAACCAATACGAAAAATCCAGAGCACTCTACTATAGTGCACGTGCAAACCAAATGCTGGGCAATTACGATATAGCCATTGCCCTTGCCCAGCAATGCCTTTCTCTTTCTAAAAGAAATGATTTTGGGAGTATGATTCTAAGCTCAAGAACAATAATGAGCGACATTTATGCTTTAAAAGGCGATTTTGAGAAATCACTTGCCTATCTGCGCCTGAGCAACAAAACGAGAGACTCCATTCACAGTCTCAACAGAGAAGCACTGGCTTCAGACGCCACCGCAAGATATGGGCTGGATTCCATGCAGAACAAGTTTGACGAGTTGAGCAGACAAAATGAAGCCCATGAGCGGTCGCTAAAGGTAAATAAACTCACTACAATCCTCAGCGTCGCCCTCATCACCATTCTATCACTATTGACACTTTCCCTTTACAAGAACAATAACTTAAGGGCCCGTGCAAATGACCTTCTTCAAAAAAAGAATTCCGAACTTATAACTGCCAAAGAAAATGCAGAAAAGGCTTCTACGGCAAAAGCTCAGTTCCTTTCTACAATTACCCATGAGCTACGCACACCGTTATACGCAGTAACCGGGTTAACGCACCTCCTGCTGGAAGAAAGCCCTACAGAAAACCAGAAAGAGCATCTTAACTCCCTTAAGTTTTCGGGAGAATACCTCCTTTCTCTAATCAACAACATTCTTGATCTGAATAAACTGGAGGCCAAAAAAGTAGAACTCCTTGAAACCTCATTTAATTTAAAGAAAAGGATTTCTGATGTACTTATAGCCCTAAAAAATTCAGCAGAAGACAAGAATACCAAGTTACACCTGGATTTTGAAAATAGTATTCCGAAGAAACTAAAAGGAGATCCACTTAAAATATCCCAAATCCTGATCAACCTGATAGGGAATTCCATAAAATTCACAGAAGAAGGAGATATTTGGGTAAGGGTGAAGAAAGTAAGCCAAACCGGAAACCAGGTAGTCCTTAAGTTTGAAGTTCAGGATAACGGGGAAGGAATTTCAAAGGAGAAGCAGAGGGCCATTTTTGACAGTTTCACACAAGGCTCCCTTCAAATCAACCGGAAGTTTGGTGGAACCGGCCTTGGTCTTTCCATTGTAAAAAACCTTCTCACCCTTATGGACAGTGAGATCCATCTGGAAAGTGAATTGGGAAAAGGCTCACTTTTTCACTTCGAGATGCCGTTTGAAGCACTTGAGCTCGCACCAACCGTTACTGCCGGCGAGGCTGAAGAGGAACCTCAAAAACTCACCAATGATATTATGCACCACAAGAAAATTCTCATCGTGGAAGATAATAAGATCAACCAAATGATCACCCGCAAAATACTGGAAAAGCACAAAGTGATTTGTGATGTGGCCGATAATGGAACCATTGCCATTGAAAAGGTACAAAACAATGCATTTGACCTTATCCTCATGGATATTCATATGCCGGGAATAAGCGGGATCGAAGCCACTATAGAAATAAGAAAATTTAATACTGAGATTCCAATTATTGCACTTACTGCAGTAACCCTTGATGAAAATTTAGACGAATTCTATCTCAACGGGTTTAATGATATCATTCCAAAACCCTATAAAACCGAAGAGTTCTTCCTCAAAATAAATAAATACTTAGCACAAGCCAAAGCTTCAGTTTAACTTTGGCACACGCTTTGATAACATTGGTAAAACAGATTATTTGAAAGAAGAATAGTTTGAATTAGCCAAATAGATAAAAAATGAGACTCTCCACGGTCTCATTTTTTTATTGCATAGCTTTTGACAAATTGATCGAATTTTATCCCATCATCCAAAAATGCGGTTTTAATAGGTAGATAAAAAAGTTTATCCTCCGCAATTTCTCCTTTTAATCTCATAAAATCCTTTTCGGTGGTAAGAACTAATTGGTGTTCGTTGATCCTGTTGAGTTCTGCGGAAGTGAAATTGTGATGATCGGGAAATCTAAGATGTTCAAAATTCAATTCCAGATTCTTTAAATGCTTCACCAGCGGCGCAGGATTTGCAATCCCGGTCACCAGGCAAAATTCCCTGTTTCTGAAGTATTCCAGATCCACAGATACGTCACGGCTCACCGCCTGCTCTCCGTAAACTACTTTGGAAAAATACAATTGCTGCCCATGCTTTATACGCAGTTTATTCCTGATGTTGCTTTTTTCCTCTTCAGATAAACGCTGCGGACATTTAGTAACAACTATCACCCGGGCCCGATCTGCTCCGCTAACCGGTTCCCTTAAATTTCCTGCCGGCAGAACAAGATCGTCGCTGTACAGGTTGTGGTAAGGCGTGAGCAGGATATTCAATTCTGCGGAAACTTTTCGGTGTTGAAAAGCGTCATCCAGAAGAATTACATCTGGCGGCTTGTTCAGCCGAAGAAGAGTTTCAATACCACGACTGCGCTTTTCATCAACCGCCACAGTTACATCAGGAAATTTGGTTTTGAATTGTAAGGGTTCATCACCCGTTTCGGCAGCAGATTCATTCCCATTCAAAAGAAAGAAACCGCTGGTGGTTCTTTTATAACCGCGACTTAGAGTAGCAACTTTCACTTCGTCTTTTAGCAAAGCGATAAGATACTCTACCATGGGACTTTTCCCGGTTCCGCCCATGCTCAAATTGCCAACACAAATTACAGGTATTTCAAAACTGTGGCTTTCAAATATTTTTCGGTCATAAAAATTATTGCGAAGCCGCATAATTCCACCGTACAAAAGCGAAACCGGATAGAGTAATTTTCTTGCTTTGCCCATCTCAGCGAAAGTATAATATTTATATTTGATATGGAAAAAGGTTTTGGAGTTCATAGTTCATAGTTCATAGTTGGAGTGTACAATGTGAAAACCCAATCAGAAAACAGCAAACCAAAAACCGAAAACAGAAAACAGAAAACCCCAAACAGAAAACCGAAAACGAAAAACGGAAAACGGAAAACGGAAAACGGAAAACGGAAATTTAAGACAACACAAAAATGCAAATAAAAGACATCACCAGCGCTATAGAACAACTGGCTCCCCTACCCTACGCCGAAGGATTTGACAATGTAGGATTACTTACGGGTTCAAGGCAAACAGAAGTCACTGGAGTGCTGGTCACGTTAGATACGCTGGAAGCCGTGGTGGACGAAGCCATAGAAAAGGATTGCAACCTCATCGTGAGCTTTCACCCCATCATTTTCTCCGGGTTAAAAAAACTGACAGGTTCAAATTATGTGGAGCGTACGGTTTTGAAAGCCATTAAAAATGACATTGCCATTTATGCTATCCACACGGCGCTGGACAACAGCTTTAAAGGTGTGAATGACATGATTTGTGAACAGCTGAACCTCAAAAACCGAAAGGTTCTTATTCCGCAGCAGGAGAGCATCAAAAAACTTGTCACTTATGTGCCGAAGAATGAAGCCACCAAGGTAAGAGAAGCTCTTTTCGCTGTAGGAGCAGGGAGCATTGGCAATTATGACCACTGCAGTTTTAATCTCGACGGAATGGGTTCCTTCCGCGGAAACGAAGATTCCAATCCCAGCATAGGCGAAAAAGGAAGCACCCATTTTGAGCAGGAAACTCAGCTGAATATCACCTTTCCCAAGCATCTCCAAAATGTTATTTTAAAGACTCTTTTTGAAAATCACTCCTATGAAGAGGTAGCCTACGAAATTACTACTCTGGAGAACACCAATCAGCACGTGGGCATAGGAATGACAGGAGAGCTGGAAAAAGAGATCGAAGAAACTGCATTTTTGGAACTTCTGAAGAAAACTTTTCACACCGGTTGTATAAGACACTCAAAACTTCTAAAGAAACCCATTAAAAAAGTAGCCGTTCTTGGCGGCAGCGGAAGCTTTGCGATTGAACAGGCTAAGAAAGCCGGCGCAGACATCTATATTACTGCAGATCTCAAGTACCATGATTTCTATAAAGCTGAGGAAAAGCTGGTACTCGCAGACATTGGACATTTTGAAAGTGAACAGTTCACAAAAAGCCTGTTAGTTTCTTATCTTAAGAAAAATTTTGCTAATTTTGCAATCGTTTTATCAAACACAGATACCAATCCTATCAAGTATTTTTAACTATGGCAAAAAAAACCGATGTTACTGTAGAAGAGAAGTTAAGAGCATTGTACGATCTTCAACTAATCGATTCCCGCGTGGATGAAATAAGAAACGTACGAGGTGAACTTCCGCTGGAGGTAGAAGATTTAGAAGATGAAGTAGCCGGCCTTAACACCCGTTTGGACAAATTAGATGCCGATTTAGAAGTAATCGATAATGAAATCGCCGATAAGAAGAATCTTATCGAAGTAGCCAAAGCAGCTATAAAGAAATATACAGAACAACAAAAGAACGTTCGCAATAATCGGGAGTTCAATGCCCTTTCAAAGGAAATTGAATTTCAGGAGCTGGAAATCGAACTGGCCGAAAAGCAGATCAAGGAGCACCGTGCGCAAATCGAGCAGAAAAATCAGGTAATCGAAGACACCAAACAACGTCTTGAAGAGCGTAAAAAACACCTGAACCACAAAAAAGGAGAACTTAATGAGATCCTTGCCGAAACCGAAAAAGAAGAACAGGCGCTAATTAAGAAGTCAGAAGAATTTGAACAGCAAATCGAAGAGCGTCTCGTAACGGCTTATAAGAGAATTCGGGGCAGCGTGAAGAACGGATTGGCTGTAGTGCCAATCGAGCGTGGGGCATCAGGAGGTTCCTTCTTTACCATTCCGCCACAGGTGATTATGGAGATCGCAGGTCGCAGAAAAGTGATTACAGATGAGCACAGTGGTCGAATTCTTGTAGATGAAGAACTGGCACAGGAAGAAAGAGAGAAAATGAACGAACTTTTCGCAAGCTTCTAAAAAAGCAGCAAAATTATATTTAAAGAACCCTTCACCTTTGTGAGGGGTTTTTTGATTTTAATCCTCTCCCCAGCCCTCGTCCTCTCCCCGGCCCTCTCCGAAGATTCTGGAATATTAGAATATTGGAATTTTAGATTTGAGATTTAAAATTCGGGATTTGGACTTTGAGAGTTCTGCTTAACATCTCTTTCACAACAACTTATTTTGTAAGCCTTATCTTTATAAAAACATAACTTATGAAAAAGGGCATTTTTGGTATACTTTCTGTTTTTCTTCTTGCAGGTTGCGTAGAAGATAAAAAAGCCAGCCGGGAGGGCGAACCTGTTTTAAAGGGTGAAGATACAGTGCAAAGCGATTTCAGCATGGATGATATTGATGAGGATCGCGACAACGTGAGCGTAAGAGACGAAACCACTAAAGCAAGACGGGAACCAATGAATTACGAATTTGCAGGCGTCTATCAACGACAGGACACCCCAGCTACCGGCGAAAGCTGCGGTTCGCTTGAAGTATCTTTTAACACTACTTCAGAAGTATGTATCGTGCCCGGCGAGATTTATATTTCAGTTGATTTTGAAAAGACAGATTCAAACCGTGCCAATATTTTTCTGGTGGAACCCACGAACATTGAAAATGCCAAAAATGAACTTCCGTGGGATGAATTTGACAGAGACACACCTATCGCAGCCCTGGATCTACAGCCGGACGGAACTTTGGAGCTGGACTGGAAAGGATTTCATATTAATAAAGAACTGGCGACAGATTATGCCATTTTAGGAAAGAAAACATTAGAAGGAACTTATGAAAGAGAATAAATTGAACCTACTGCTTATTTTATCATTTATTTTTACTGTCACTACCGGTTGTGGAAATAATTCTGAAGAAAATGCCACCCGTGCTGAAATAGCCAACGCCGAACCGGTAAAAGTGCCCACACAAAATGGTCTTGAAAGGGCCTATTTTGCCAGCGGATGTTTTTGGTGCGTAGAAGCTATTTATGAAAGCGTTAAGGGAGTAAAAGAAGTAGTTTCGGGATATTCGGGAGGGCACACAAAAAATCCAACCTACGAAGAAAGCAACACCGGCCGCACTGGGCATGCCGAAGCGGTAGAAGTGATCTATGACCCTAAAATAATTGATTTCGCTACCCTGGTAGATGTCTATTTTGGTTCGCAGGATCCAACGCAGAAGAATGGCCAGGGCCCGGATATTGGTTCACAGTACCGCTCCATAATCTTTTATCAGAATGAAGAGCAGAAAAAAATAATTCAGCAGAAAAAAGAGGCTTTAGCCAATAAACTGGACGAAGAAATTGCTGCGGAAATCCTTCCTTTTCAGAAATTCTGGAAAGCCGAAGCGTACCACCAGGATTACGAGGCAAGAAACCCTTACAATTCTTACATCCAGAATGTTTCCATTCCGCGGATCAATAGATTTAAAAGAAAATTTCCCGAACTTCTAAAAGAAAACAGCCACTAAGATAGTATCCAAAAATGGCATTTTAAGCCGGGTTTTAATTACGTATTTTGCGGCTTCTTAAAAATCGCTGCTCAGGATGGATATTACCACAGAAAATGTTTTACTGGTTGGCTCGCTACTTTTGCTCATTAGCATTCTGGCGGGAAAAACTTCTTACAGGTTTGGAGTACCAACCCTTATCCTTTTTCTTGCGGTGGGAATCCTTGCAGGTTCAGAAGGTATTGGCGGAATCAATTTTGACAGTCCGCAGCTGGCGCAGTTCGTGGGAATCGTTTCGCTTAACTTTATACTCTTTTCGGGAGGGCTGGATACGAGCTGGAAAACGATCAAACCAGTGTTGTGGCAGGGAATTGCACTTTCTACCCTTGGGGTACTTTTCACTGCTGTTGGCGTAGGAACTTTTGTTTGGGCCATTACAGATTTTACTATTTATGAAGGGCTGCTGCTTGGTTCCATTGTTTCTTCTACAGATGCAGCTGCAGTTTTCTCCATTCTCCGCGGAAAGAATCTTGCGCTAAAGAAAAATCTAAGGCCCACGCTCGAGTTGGAAAGCGGTAGTAACGATCCTATGGCCTACTTTCTCACCATCGCCTTTCTTGGACTCGTGGTGAACCAGGATGAAGGGATCCTTTCCATTATTCCTTTGTTTTTTCAGCAAATACTTATTGGTCTCGCGCTGGGATTCCTCTTCGGAAAACTAAGTAAAATGATCATTAACCGCATTCGGCTTGACTTCGACGGATTATATCCTGTGTTGGCCATTGCCCTTATGTTCATCGTATTTTCGGCTACAGACACGTTGGGAGGAAATGGATTTTTAGCAGTTTATATTAGCGGCGTTTACCTCGGAAACCAGGATTTGATCCATAAAAAAACCATTATGCGTTTCTTTGATGGTCTTGCATGGCTTATGCAGATCGTGCTCTTCCTCACCCTTGGGTTACTGGTTTTTCCAAGCCGGGTTGTGGAAGTTTTGGGCCTCGGAATTTTAATTTCAGTTTTTCTCATTTTGGTTGCAAGGCCACTGGGAGTAATGTTAAGCCTTTCTCCTTTTAAGATGAAGATGCGCCGGCGCTGGTATATTTCGTGGGTTGGCCTTCGCGGGGCGGTGCCAATCGTGTTTGCTACTTATCCCCTTCTGGCCGGGATCGAAAAAGCCGAAATGATCTTCAATATCGTATTTTTCGTCTCCCTTTCTTCGGTTCTCATACAGGGAACCACCTTGTCAACTGTGGCAAAATGGCTTCACGTCGCACTTCCGGGGAAGGTTAAACCAAAATCTCCTGTAGATACTTTCCTTTCAGACAGCACAAAATCTTTGATAAGGGAGATCACTATCCCGCCGGATAATTTTTCCGTGGGAAAAAGAATTGTAGATCTGCATTTTCCACGAAAGGCGATTATTGCGATGATCTCCAGGGAAGACAAATTCCTTACTCCCAACGGCGCCACAGAACTACAGGAAAATGACACTTTGATCGTGCTGATGGAAGATGAAAAGAACCTGGAAAACGTTTATGAAAGCCTCTTTTTGAATCCGGAGAAGCATGCTGAAGAAGAGGAATTATGATTTGCAACCAATCTTTCCTGGTTTATAGAAGCCACTTTCCTCTCTTAAGCTTATTCTTAATTTCAACGGAAAGTCGGCAACAAGCACTACAAAATCCCATAGAAATAGAAGTAGTAAATTAGATTTCGTATTTTTGATGAAAAGGTTCATCAAATGGATTTACAATCGAGAAAAATAGAGTTTGTCCAGGATTTCTTAGAACTTCAAAGCGAGGAAGCTATTTCCCGACTTGAAAAATTATTAAAGAAAGAGAAAAAAAATGCCAATGAACAAGAAATAAAGCCAATGACTAAAGAAGAATTGAATAAGCGGATAGACCAATCGGAATCTGACTTTAAAAAAAATCGCTTTAAAAATACTTCCGAAATATTATCTAAATATCAATAATGGATTTTGAGGTAATTTGGTCAGAATTTGCAGAAAAACAAGTGGATAAAATTTTTGACTATTATAGAAAAGTTGCCAACGAAAGAATTGCGACAGAAATAGCCCGGAACTTATTAACTGAACCCCTCAGGTTAAAGAAAAATCCGTTTATTGGCCAAAAAGAAGAACTTCTTGAAGAAAGACAAATTTCATACAGATATTTAGTTTTTAAACATTACAAAATAATCTATTCGGTAGACGAAGAGAACGGGTTTATAAAAATTGCCGATGTTTTTGCTACAAGACAAGAACCAGCTAAAATTAAAAGATCGAAATAGCGCCTGTTCCTAATATCGCATTCGCCATCTTGATCACTAATCTGACAAACAAATATTACTAATCAAAGTTCACAAATCCATCCAGGTACACTACCACAACCGAAAGTTGTGCTTAATCCCTTAATGAATTAATGACTACCTCTCCTGTTTAAGCAGCGAAAGGATTTTTTTTTCCACTTCTTCAGAATCCCATTTTTCACGAAGATCTTTGATTTTCATTACCTCATCCATAATAGCTCCCTGCCGGTCTCCTATTCGCAGCGCTTCGGAATAGGATTTATCTGAAAATGTCACACGGGAATAAACCGGAATCCATTCTTCGGGATATTTTTCAGCAAACCTGCTTTCAATTTTCTTCCGAAGCAGAAATTTCTCATCGGCAGTTTTACTGCTCATTTCTACAAAATTCCTGTAACTCAACTCGGCAATCGCATCGGCGTTTGGTTTTCTCTTTTCCTGGTACTCCTTAAAAATAGCTTCCCAATCCCCTTTTTGAGACTCCAGCATTTCCATCATTCGGGTGATATCTTCAAATCCGGCGTTCATACCCTGCCCGTAGAACGGTACAATCGCATGGGCCGCATCGCCTACAAGAGCGACTTTATCTCCATACGTCCATGGAAAACATTTAATCGTCACCAGCGCACTGGTAGGGTTTTTAAAGAAGTCGCGCATCAAATTAGATATCTCATCCTTAATGTCGGGAAAGAAGGAATTAAAGAATTCTTCGGCTTTTTCTTCCGTAGAAATAGTTTCGAAAGAATGTTCACCTTCAAAGGGCATAAATAAGGTGCAGGTAAAGCTGCCGTCAAGATTGGGCATTGCGATAAGCATAAACCTGCCGCGGGGCCAGATGTGAAAAGAGTTCTTATCCAGCTTATGACTTCCGTCGGGGTTCGCCGGGATATTAAGTTCTTTATAGCCAACCTCCAGAAAATGCTGTGAATAATTGAACCTGCTTTGGCGCTGCATTTTATGCCGAACGCGAGAAAAAGCACCATCAGCTCCAAAAATAAGATCAAAAGTATACTCTTCCAGCTGCCCCTGTTCAGACTCGCCGGTGTAAAGTTTTGCCCCGGAAAGATCCACATCCCACACTTTTTCCTCAAACCTGAATTCCACTCCCGCAGCTTCAGCCAGATCTATCATTTTCCGGTTTAAAACTCCGCGGGAAATAGAATAAATCGCCTCATCCTTCTTTCCATACTTCTGAAAATAGGTGGGTTTTTCGTTGACATGCATGGCGCGCTGGTACAGCGGAATAGCGAGCTTTCGCACCTCTTCCTCAATTCCCGCCCGGCGTAATGCCTTCCAGCCCCGGTTAGACATGGCGAGATTGATAGAGCGGCCAGAAAATTCCACGGTGCGAACATCAGGACGACGATCAAAAACAGTTACCCGGTGACCAGATTTTCTAAGATGAATTGCCAGAAGGGAACCAACAAGCCCGGAACCAACAATGGCTATATTTTTAGAATTAGGCATTCATTTTCTTTAAGTTGGGTGCAAATTTAATTAAAAGAAGTGAGAATGCCCCTTCTCTGCCCATAGGTTCACGGCCCATTTACTCATTCAAAAATGGCATTTCAGACTTATTTTCCCAAAGTTTTCATTTAAACAAAAAGTAAGATTGATTTCGAAAAGTGGCTTTACACCTGCCGGCAGCTGCTGTTGCTGAAGCTGAGCATGGTTGAAATGCATTCAAATTCCTAAGAAATTCTCTTGCTTTCTCTCCTGTTTTTCGAGCGTTAAACCTGCGTTAAAGACCATAACACGAAAATTACATTCTTTATCTTTAATTATTCAAAAGGAACAAAGCTGGCTCATTTCGGCATTAATTTTTCAGCTGAAGTGGCCGCAGAAACCTGGTGAAAACAATCTTTTAGGATCTAACCCGTAGCCGAAAGGCTGCAAAAAACAATAACCATGAGAGATTTAGTTTGGCTTATCGTAGTATTATTAATCATTGGATGGTTAGTAGGATTTTTTGCCTTCCCAGATTTGGGCAGCATCATTCACATCCTCATAGTGATCGCAGTGATTCTAATCCTATACAAACTGCTTACAGGCAGAAGTTTGTAATTCAATAAATTAATTTTAAAAGCTGGTTGAAACCCTGCTTTTCCGGGTACGGAAAAGCAGGGTTTCAGGCAGCTTTTTTTCTTAATCCTTAAATTGATTATTAAATGTGGAATTTAAAAGGTCAAACGGCGCTGGTAACCGGCGGTTCTAAGGGAATTGGCAGAGCTGCCGTATTAGAACTCCTGGAAATAGGTTGTGAGGTGATGTTTACCGCCAGAAATCCTGAAGATATTCAAAGATGTGAAGAAGAACTTCAGAAAAAAGGTTTTGATGTAGAAGGCTTTGTAGCAGATGTCACAAAAGAGCAGGATTTGAACCAAATTCTTTCCCGGGTGAATGAAAAATGGGATTCACTTCATATTCTAATCAATAATGCCGGAATAAATATCCGCAAAAAGGCACTCGACTATTCTGAAGAGGAATTCAGAAAAATACTTGAAATAAATCTAACCGCACCTTTTAAGCTTAGCCGAAAGTTACATCCTGCCTTAAAAGCGTCGGGCAATGGAAAGGTGATCAATGTCTCATCTGTCGCCGCCGCGCAGGATGTTGGAACCGGAACGCCTTATGCCATGTCTAAAGCCGGACTCCTGCAGCAAACCCGCAGCCTGGCCGTGGAATGGGCACAGGACAATATTCGCGTAAATGCGGTTTCTCCCTGGTTTACCAAAACTCCTTTAACAAATGGTCTTTTGGAACAGGAAGAAAGAATGCAGCCCATCCTGCGAGGTACTCCGTTAAAGAGAGTGGCCGAGGCTTCAGAAATTGCTTCTATCATAGCATTTTTGGCCATGGATAAAAGTTCCTACATCACCGGACAAAATATCGTCGCTGATGGCGGGATGAGTATCAATGCTGTCTGAGTGATGATGTGATGGAGTAATGCTGTGATGTTGTTAAGAGGAAACAATACTTGAAGATTCCGGCATTTTGAACTTGTTTCAGAATCTTATCTTCAAAAAGAATGTAATTATAACACCTCACCCCCGCCTCTCCTAAAGGAGAGGAGCTTTAAAAAAAAGATTACGGGAGTATTCCACAATTTTCATGCTGCCGCAAATCTCTTGAAATACTATACCGTTGAACCCAAAGCATGAAATGATGCTGTTCGGGCGCTTCAAATTGAGTATATTTACTGGTGTAAATCCCTTTAAAATGAAAAAGCTTGTCCTTCTTTTTGCCATTGTTAGTTTGTCGGTTTCCTGTAACAACAATCAGGACAATGATCAAAGCATTGTAGAAAAAATAGCCAAGGCAAACGGGCTGGAATCCTTTAATGAAGCTGAAGAAATTCGTTACACTTTTAATGTTCGGGTAAACGACACTTTAAGGACCAGCAGAGCATGGACCTGGCGACCAAAGGAAAAAACAGCTACTCTTACTACAGCAGATAGCACCGTAACATATAACTATGAAAACGAAGCAGCACAGCATGAAAGAACTGATCAACGTTTTATAAATGATAAGTACTGGCTGTTATATCCGTTTCAGTTAGCCTGGGATGATATGGAATATGCGCATGAAAAGCAAACCACCGCTCCCATAAGCGGAGAAATTATGCAAAAGGTGACCGTTACCTATCCTGAGGGCGCCGGTTATACGCCGGGAGACATGTATGAAGTTTATTTTGGAGAAGATTATATCATTAAAGAATGGGTGTATATGCCGGGAGGAGAAAAAGAACGTGCTTTTGCCACGACCTGGGAAGACTACCGGGAGGTAAACGGAATAAACATTGCCACTATGCACCGCAGTGAAGACAGGAGCTTTGAACTTTTCTTTACAGACCTACAAGTGGAAAAGTGATCAAAAAATGTCATTTTTAAGAAGAATTTACAAGCTGCTCTCCTCTAATAATTAAAGGTGCTATCTCCTAATTTTACAGGGAACAGGAATTGAAAGCTCCTTTGTTTCCTGCTTCTTTATCTTAAAACATTTGCTATTTTTGCCTGGTGAAGGAAGAACTCCTTTTCTTTTTTCCGGCATGACACATGCAACCCCTACCGAGAAAAGAATAATGAACAAAGAAACGGAAAGGAATTTTCTATGCAATGGTACGTGCTGTACACAAAGCCGCGCTGGGAGCAAAAGGTAGCGAGGGAGCTGGAAGAAATGGAGATAGAATCATACTGTCCCCTTATAACCGAAGTGAGACAATGGAGTGACCGCAAAAAGAAGGTTACGAGTCCGCTTTTTAAATCCTATGTTTTTGTAAAAATGGAAGACGCACACCGCAGCCGCGTCTTTGAAATTCCCGGCGTGCTACAATATCTTCAATGGATGGGGAAGCCCGCTGTGGTACGGGAGAGCGAACTGGAAACTATTAAAGCCTGGCTCAAGGATGACCACATTAAGGAGGTTGAAGTAAGCCATTTATCTCCCGGTGACAATCTCACTATTGCCAATGGCAGCTTTAAAGGCAAGGAAGCCATCATCCAGGAAGTGGGAAAAAAGCGGCTTCGGCTTATCCTTAAATCCCTGGGTTGTGTGGTAAATGTAAGAGTGCAGGATGCGCTTAAGGAATAGTTGAAGGAGTGATAGGGTGATGCTGTAAAGCTGTGATCATGTGATCATGTGACGGAGTGATGGAGTGATGGAGGGATCCTGTGATGCGGTGATGCAGTTCTTGCCTACAGCTTACAGCCTATAGCCTAAAGCTTATGTTCACTGTAACTCTCCCCTCCGCCCTAATGGGAACACCATAATCTTCATAAAAAAGTGAAGATGTGATCATGTGATGTAGTAATGCAGTTCTTGCCTACAGCTTACAACCTATTGCCTAAAGCTTTATGTTCATTGTGACTCTACCCTCCGCCCTAAAGGGAACATAGTAATTCTGCTAAAAAGAGTGATGTGGTGATGCAGTTGATTGGAAAACAAGCGTCACTCTTCATAAAAAAGTGAAGATGTGATCATGTGATGTAGTAATGCAGTTCTTGCTTACAGCCTATAGCCTAAAGCTTTATGTTCACTGTAACTCTCCCCTCCGCCCTAAAGGGAACATGGTGATTCTGCTAAAAAGAGTGATGAAGTGATGCTGTGAAGCTATGAGCACGTGACGGAGTGATGCTGTGCTGCAGTTGAGTCCAAAAACAAGCGTCACTTCGAGTGCTTTTATGCGGAATGAAATGCAGCAGAAAAGTGTATCGAGAAGTCAGCGGGCACAGGCCAATGGCATAAAGCCTACAGCTAATGGCTAATTGTCCATTGCAACCCTACCCTCCGCCCTAAAGGGAACATGATGATCCTGCTAAAAGGAGTGATTGAGTGATGCTGTGATACAGTTCTTGCCTACAGCTTATAGCTTTCAGCATAAAGCATAAAGCCTATTTCGTACTGCCACATAAAATGAGCTCATACTTCAACTAAAAATGATTTTTACCAGCTTAGCGCGATTAAACTCCTGTTGTTAGAGCACAAATTATTAGTTTTGTGTTTTTCGGAAATTCCGTGGCTAAAAGTCGCCGCGAAAATCACCTTTTTGCCTCGCAATTTAATGAAGGATTCATCCCATAAAAGACATATTGCAAAAGCGATCACCTGGAGGTTCGTGGGAACCGTTGATACAACGCTCCTATCCTGGTTTGTAACGGGAGATGCCTTTGTAGGACTACAAATTGGCTTAACTGAGGTACTAACAAAGATACTTTTGTATTACCTGCATGAGCGCTTGTGGTTTAATGTTAATTTTAAGGGTCGATCTTCAAACTGGAGACATATAACCAAGACCCTAAGTTGGAGAACAGTGGGAACCATAGATACCATTTTACTGGCCTGGATTATTTCGGGAGATCCTACAGTTGGACTGCAAATAGGATTTATAGAAGTTGTGACTAAAATGCTGCTGTACTATCTTCATGAAAGAACCTGGTACAGGATCAATTTTGGATTGGAAAACAGAGCGCATAAAAAAGAAAATGAAACAGGCAAATAACATCATTCCCCAGGATTTTCACGTTGACCGTAGCTTGCGCGGTCAATTAAAAGGCCATAAGCCGCTCTTGCTTTGGTTCATTGGCCTTTCAGGATCGGGAAAGTCTACCATTGCGAATCTTGTTGAAAGATCCCTTTTTGAAGAGGGAATACACACCTACACACTGGACGGGGATAATATACGTTGCGGCCTCAACGACGATCTTGGTTTTTCTGAAAAGGAACGCACAGAAAACCTGAGACGAACTGCCGAAGTGGCGAAGCTTTTCCTCGATTCAGGAACAGTAGTATTAGCCTCCTTTATTACCCCTAAAGAAACCGACCGTACCCAGATTAAGAACATTGTGGGTAAAGAGAATTATATTGAAATCTTTATCAACACCAGCTTTGAGGAGTGTGAAAAGAGAGATATTAAAGGCCTTTATAAAAAAGCACGGGCGGGAAAAATCGAGAATTTCACAGGTGTGGACTCCCCTTTTGAAGCTCCGGAAAATGCCGATATTGAAATAAGAACAGAACAACAAACAAAAGAAGAATCTGCAAAACAGATTCTAAAATATATCTTACCTAAATTAAAAGCAGAAGTCCATGAATAAATATTATTTAAATTATCTGGATGAACTGGAGTCTGAAGCCATTTATATCCTCAGGGAAGTATGGGCGCAGTTTGAAAATCCTGTAATTCTTTTTTCAGGAGGAAAAGATTCTATTCTTGTAACTCATCTGGCAAAAAAGGCGTTTTGGCCCTCAAAAATTCCTTTTGCACTCATGCATGTGGACACCGGGCATAATTTTCCTGAAACCATTCAATTTCGCGATGCTCTTATTCAGGAGTTGGGAGTGAAACTCATTGTGGGATCTGTTCAAGAGTCTATTGACCAGGGAAGAGTAGCAGAAGAAAAAGGTAAAAACGCCACCCGAAATGCCTTACAAATAACCACGCTTTTGGATGCGATTGAAGCCAATAAAGTAGATTGTGCCATTGGCGGCGGAAGAAGGGATGAAGAAAAAGCAAGAGCCAAAGAGCGCTTTTTCTCTCACCGCAACGACTTTGGGGAATGGGATCCCAAAAATCAGCGGCCAGAGTTATGGAATCTGCTAAACGGAAAACATTTTGAAGGAGAACATTTTCGGGCTTTTCCAATAAGCAACTGGACAGAGATGGATGTGTGGAATTACATTAAAAGGGAGAACATTAGCATTCCTTCCCTGTATTTTGCGCACGAGCGGGAAGTAGTAAAAAGAAGCAACTCCTGGATCCCTGTTTCAGAATTTCTAAAATTGGAAGAAGGCGAAAAAGTAGAGAAAAAGAAAATTAGGTTTAGAACCCTGGGAGATATCACCATCACCGGCGGAATAGAATCTGAAGCCGATACTTTAGAAAAGATCGCTCTGGAAGTTTCTGCCATGAGAAAGACAGAACGCGGCGACCGCTCTGATGACAAACGCAGTGAAACGGCTATGGAAGACAGGAAGAAGCAGGGGTATTTTTAGGCTGTAGGCTGTAGGCTGTAGGCTGTAGGCTGTAGGCTGTAGGCTGTAGGCTGTTTAAGCTATTCGAAATACTGGAGAGAAGAAAACGTACATAGATTAAAAATTTAATTGGAGGCTAAGTTTTAGTTAAGCCAGCATAAGAGCTTAATGCATAAAGCAATACAACATGGAAATTAACAACAACCAATTACTACGATTCACCACTGCCGGAAGTGTGGACGATGGAAAAAGCACTTTGATCGGCAGATTATTATACGATTCAAAATCGATATTTGAAGACCAGCTGGATTCGGTTACTGCAACCAGTGCAAAAAAAGGACATGAAGGAGTAGATCTTGCCTTGTTTACCGATGGATTAAGAGATGAGCGGGAACAGGGAATCACAATAGACGTGGCCTACCGCTACTTTACTACTCCAAAAAGAAAATTCATTATTGCAGATACGCCGGGCCACATTCAGTACACGCGGAATATGGTTACAGGTGCTTCCACTGCAAATGCCGCGGTCATCCTCATCGATGCCCGGCACGGAGTCATCGAGCAGACCAAACGTCACGCCTTCATTGCTTCTTTACTGAATATCCCCCACCTCATTGTTTGTATCAATAAAATGGACCTGGTGGAGTTTTCAGAAGAAGTTTACCAGGAGATCATTGGTCAGTTTGAAGTCTTTTCCTCGAAGCTTTTAATAAAAGATGTGCGATTCATTCCTATAAGCGCTTTGTTGGGAGACAACGTGGTAAACCGTTCAGAAAAAATGACCTGGTACCAGGACGGCACCCTTTTAAGCACGCTTGAAACGCTACATATTAGTAGTGACATTAATAAAATAGATGCCCGGTTTCCGGTGCAAACGGTCCTACGGCCACAAAGCAGCGAACATGTGGATTACCGGGGATATGCAGGAAGGATCGCCAGCGGAATTTACCGCAAAGGGGATGAAGTTACCATTTTACCCTCAGGCTTTACTTCTGCCATAAAATCCATAAACGCCGGCGAGCAGGAACTGGAAGAAGCCTACGCACCTATGTCTGTTGCCATGACCCTGGAGGATGATATAGACATTAGCCGGGGAGACATGATCGTCAAGAAGAACAATCAGCCGGAAGCTTCACAGGAATTTGATGTCATGCTGTGCTGGTTAAATAATGAGGCTGCCAAACCTAGAGCGAAATATACCGTTATGCACACCTCCAACCAGCAACGGGCGATGATCAAGGAAGTGGTTTATAAAATGGATATTAACACCTATAACCGCGATACAGAAGACAAGGAGCTAAAGATGAACGATATTTCCAGAGTGAAGATACGCACTACCCGACCTCTCATGATCGACTCCTACCGCGACAACCGCAACACCGGAAGCATTATTCTTATCGACGCGAACACGAATGAAACTGTAGCTGCGGGGATGGTTGTGTAATACGCTGATTACCGCGAATTAGGCCGAATTAAGCGAATTAATTAGAATCCATGGAAAGATCTACAGGCATTATTTACAAAGAAGAAAGTTATCGTATAATTGGTGCCTGCATGAAAGTCCATCGAAATTTAGGTCCAGGTTTCTTAGAGTCGGTTTATGAGGAAGCACTTCAACGAGAATTTCAGAATCAGGGAATTCCTTTTCAAAGACAGGTGAAACTTAACGTGTTTTACGAAGGAAAGAAACTAGATAAATTTTTTAAAGCAGATTTCCTGTGTTTCGAGAAAATCATTCTGGAAATAAAAGCAGTTAATTTTCTTCCTCAAAATTCCTGGCTCCAGTTAAGAAATTACTTAGCAACTACAAATATGCGGTTGGGAGTACTCATCAATTTTGGAGAAGCCTCTTTGCAGTACAAAAGAATAGCCAATACACAACATTAGCGAAATTCGCCGAAATCCGCGTTAATTTAAAAATATGACCAACCTACTCCACACCGCCATAAAAGCCTCTCTCGCCGCCGGGGAAAGGATCATGCACATCTATGACAACGAGAATTTTGAAACAAAAGCAAAGGCCGACGATTCTCCGCTGACCAAAGCAGATCTTGCCTCGCATAAGATCATCATGTCTCATCTTAAGGATACACAAATCCCAATTCTTTCTGAAGAAGGAAAGCACCTGCCTTATGAAGTGCGGAAGAACTGGAAAAAACTGTGGATTGTGGATCCCATAGACGGAACAAAGGAATTCATCAAGAAGAACGGAGAGTTCACTGTCAACATAGCCCTGGTAGAAGCCCAGGTGCCGGTGCTGGGGGTGATTTATGTTCCCGCACTAAAGCAGCTGTACTTTGCTGCCAGGGAAATAGGCTCTTATAAAATTGATGCAGCTCCAGGAGATGCAGTAGCAGGATTGCTTGAGAAAGCCGCTAAACTCCCAACCACTAACTCCGAACATTTTACTGTTGTTGCCAGCAAATCTCACCTTTCCCCTGAAACAGAAGAATATATCAAAACACTTCAAAAAGAGCACGGGCATGTAAACACCATTTCCAAAGGCAGTTCTCTAAAATTATGCATGGTTGCCGAAGGCCGGGCAGATTGTTATCCCCGCTTCGCGCCCACCATGGAATGGGATACCGCCGCCGGACAGGCGATCTGCATGTACGCAGGAAAAACCGTGATAGACTACAAAACAAAAGAACCCATGCGTTACAACCGGGAGCAGCTTTTAAATAACTGGTTTCTGGTTTCCTAATGCTGTGATGCAGTGACGGAGTAATGTGGTGATGAAGTGATGCAGTGTTGCAGTTGACTCCAAGAACAAGCTTCACTTCGAGTGTTCCGACCGCAGGGAGGAATGTATCGAGAAGTCGAGCGGCCTTTAAACCTCACCCCTCAGTTCTCTAAGAAAAGCGTTACGCTGTGAAGTATTCTTCTTCGTTTTACCCCTACCCTAAAGAGCCGGAAAAAGTTTTCGAACAGCACATAATGGACTGATCATGTGATGAAGTGATGCAGCTATGTGGATCCCGTCATTCTGAACTTGTTTCAGAATCTTTTTATTGAAAGCAGAAACCAAAATTACCTCACCCCCGCCTCTCCTAAAGGAGAGGAGCTTAAAGCCGTCGGTTCTAGTTAAGCTGTAATGCAATCGACTTGAAAACAAGCGTCACTTCGAGTCTTCCCGACCCCAGGGAGGAATGTATCGAGAAGTCGAGTGCCATTTGTGATGCTGTGACGAAGTGATGTTGTGATGAGGTAATGCCTTGACCCAATTTAGAAATTGCGAGCTTCTGCAATTGTTTTAAACTTCACACTCGCCTACAGCCTAAAGCTTCAAGCAAATTATTGTGATCATTTGATGAATTAAAGCGGTAATGCTGTGATGCAGTTGATTCCAAAAACAAGCGTCACTTCGAGTGTTCCGACCGCAGGGAGGAATGTATCGAGAAGTCGAGCGGCATCTTTCTACCTCAAAAAAAGCCTAAAGCTTATAGCCTACTGCTAAATTGTTTATTGTTCATTGCTAATTGCTCATTGCTAATTGCTCATTGCTAATTGCTCATTGTAGTTAATATTTGTTTAGCTAAATTTGTATGAACCGGAATTCGAAATGTCATGGATATTCAAGCTACAAAACTCGAATTAATGCAGTTACTGCTGCAAACAGAAGAAGAGGAAGTACTTATTAGGTTGCGCACGGTTTTTCAGGAACAAACCACAGACTGGTGGGAAAGATTGTCTTCAGAAGAAAAGAAGAAAATTAAGACAGGAATCAGGGAAGCTGATCGTGGCGAGCTTATCGCGAACAGCGAAGTGCGTAAGAGGTTCAAAAGATGGCATTAGAAATCTACTGGACTCCCACTGCACTGGCAGGATTGGACACCGTATTGGAATATCTGGAAAAGAAATGGACAGAAAAGGAAATTTCGAAACTGGAAACTAAGTTATCTGCTCTTCTGAAACAGATACGCTTACATCCTCAACTCTTTCCAAAAACCAATCAGTTGATCAACGTTCATAAAGCTGTAGTAGATAAAAACAACTACCTCATATATCGCTGGGATCCCACCAAAGAAATAATAGAAATTCTTTACTTCAGAGGAACTAAACAGAAACCCTTGTTTTAAAAAAGGTTAATACTAACAGTATAATTATATGTTGCTGTTTTGGTTTACTCGATTTGTTACCTGTGATCCTGTAAAGAAGTGAGGTTGTGATGCTTTGATCCAGTAATGCTGTGTTGAAGTATTCTTTTGCCGTTTTACCCCTACCCTAAAGAGCCGGAAAAAGTTTTCGAACAGCACATAATAGACTGATCATGTGATGTAGTGATGCAGTTCTTGCCTACAGCTATATGCATTTCCCAACCTCCTACAAATCCTCCTCGAAAGAGTTAACAAAACCTAAATCCAGCCTCTCATTATACCCGCATTAATTACAATACTCTTAACAAACAGTAAATAATTTCTAAAACCTCCTTCCAATAAAATTTTCCCCATTCCTTACCGATTCCCATAAACAGTACCTTTTCTTTATCCAAAACTGCTGTTAATAAAGATTGAAGATATTTAACATTTTGCGTTTGTGTTAATGAAATGTGAAACAATATATTTGCAGCTCCTAAGAAGGAAAAATCCATTCATCGGATTTTTATCACCTTTCGTCGATCTGAAACACCAAAAATGGGACTCAGAGCGGCGAAGCCGTGAAAAAAAGTGGTCAGGGAGCAGTTTTCAGCAGGCAGTTTTTATTCACCTTTCAAATTAGACTCCGGTTCAATAACAGAGTTTTAACCGAAAACGGTAAACCGAAAACAGAGAACCCATAACAGAAAACAGAGAACTGAAAACCACAACCGACAACTCACAACAGAAAAACAACCCGCCGTTAAAACTCCCTACTCTAACAGGCACTACAGATAACCCATGAATACAGAATTACCCAAAATTGCAGTAATTGGCCTTGGATACGTAGGCTTACCTTTGGCAAGACTTTTTGCTACTAAATATCCTGTAATAGGATTTGACATCAATTCAGCCCGTGTGGAAGAGTTAAGGAAAGGCCATGACAGCACCCTGGAAGTGGAAGACGAGATACTGCAGGACGTGCTGCTGCAAAAACACCCGTTACCGGTAACCATTCCTGCTAAAAAGAAGGAAATGGCCGTTGCCGGATCCTGGGGAGATGAAGACATGGCCGAAACAGAGGCAACGCAAATTGGGGAGCTCACCAACGGACTTTTCCTTACCAATTTGTTAGGCGACATACAGGAATGCAACTACTACATCATCACCGTCCCCACTCCTATTGATAAAAACAACCGCCCCGATCTTACTCCCTTGTACAAGAGTAGCGAAAGCGTAGGGAAAGTTCTAAAAAAGGGAGATATCGTCATCTACGAGTCTACCGTTTACCCGGGAGTAACTGAGGACGAATGTGTACCCGTGTTAGAACGCGTTAGCGGACTTAAATTCAACGAAGATTTCTTCGTGGGTTATTCTCCTGAAAGGATCAACCCGGGAGATAAAGAACATACGGTAGAGAAAATATTAAAAGTAACGGCAGGCTCTACTCCTGAAGTTGGAGAAAAAGTAGATGATCTATACAAAAGCGTTATCACTGCCGGCACTCACCTCGCCCCTACCATTAAAGTAGCCGAGGCCGCGAAAGTGATCGAAAATTCACAGCGCGATATCAATATTGCCTTTGTAAATGAACTGGCAAAGATCTTCAATAAAATGAATATTGATACAAATGCTGTTCTGGAAGCAGCAGGTACGAAATGGAACTTCCTTCCTTTTAAACCCGGACTGGTGGGTGGTCATTGTATAGGGGTAGATCCTTATTACCTGGCACAAAAAGCACAGGAGATGGGATACCACCCGGAGATCATCCTTGCAGGAAGACGTATGAACGACTCCATGGGGCAATATGTGGCTTCGGAAGTTATTAAACTTATGCTGCAAAATGACCTGAAGGTAAAAGGAGCCAACATTTTGGTACTGGGGATCACCTTTAAGGAAAATTGTCCTGACGTTCGCAACACCAAGGTGGTAGATGTGGTACGGCATCTGGAAGAATATCAAACCAATGTTACAATTTACGATCCTTTAGCCAATCCTGCTGAAGTAAAGCATGAATATAACCTTGAAACCACTAACAAATTACCGGAAGGAAAATTTGATGCAGTGGTCTTGACAGTGGCCCATAAGGAGTTTCTTCAAATGGACTTTGCTTCTTTAAAAACTGAAGCCACGGTGGTGTATGACGTAAAGGGAATCCTTGACCAGGTAAACGGAAAATTATAGTGCCATTTCTGCAAACTAGCCTACCGTCAGTTCGAGTAATATTTCCTAAAGCGCAGCAATGGAAATATTGTATCGAGAACAGGCAGGTGGTTTAGTTAAGAAACAAAAAAGAAAAACACAAATTGGAACAATTTGAAAAATTAGCCGGTAAAAAAGTACTGATTACCGGTGGCGCCGGATTTATCGGCTCCAACTTATGTGAAGCTTTAATCGATCTTGGCGCCGTTGTCGTTTGTCTGGACAACTTTGCTACAGGGCATCGCAAGAATTTAGATGCTATCATAGATCATGCAAATTTTAAATTAATTGAAGGAGATATTAGAGATCTGGAAACCTGTCATAAAGCCTGTAAAGAGGTAGATTACATTCTTCACGAAGCTGCACTGGGTTCTGTACCTCGATCTATTAACGATCCAATTACCAGCAATGAAGTAAATGTTTCGGGCTTTTTAAACATGCTCGTGGCAGCAAAGGACGCCGAGGTTAAGCGCTTCGCCTATGCAGCCAGCTCTTCCACGTATGGAGATTCAGAAAAACTTCCTAAAGTAGAAAATGAAATAGGAAAACCGCTATCTCCTTATGCCATCACTAAATATGTAAATGAACTATACGCAGACATTTTTCATAAAGCATACGGTTTAGACACTATCGGTTTACGTTATTTTAACGTCTTTGGAAGGAAACAAGATCCCAATGGAGCTTATGCTGCCGTAATTCCTAAGTTTGTTATTCAATTAATGAACCATGAAAGCCCGGTAATCAATGGTGATGGTACCTACTCCAGGGACTTCACTTATATAGATAATGTAATTCAAATGAACCTGCTGGCATTGACTACAGAAAAAGTAGCCGCCCTTAACCAGGTTTACAACACCGCTGTGGGAGATAGGACTAACTTAGTACAGCTCACAGATTTACTAAAAAAATATCTTTCTGGTTACGATCCAGAGATTTCAAAAATAGAAGTAATACATGGTCCCAACCGTGCCGGGGACATTCCTCACTCATTAGCATCAATTGAAAAAGCTAAAACGCTACTAGGCTATGAACCTAAGTTTCAGATTGAAACTGGTCTGAAAGAAGCGGTGAAGTGGTACTGGCAAAGTTTAAAACCAACAGCAGAGACTTTATACTAAATGAAAGACGCCTCTCATAAACGTCATATAGCTAAGGCAATTACCTGGAGAACGATAGGTACTATAGATACTATGCTGCTTTCCTGGTTTATTACCGGAAATCCGGTTATAGGGATGCAAATAGGACTGGCAGAGGTAATGACCAAAATGGTGTTGTACTATCTCCACGAGCGCTTATGGTTTAAATTAAACGTTGATAAAGAAACCACCAACTGGCGCCACATTGCAAAAACAGTGAGCTGGAGAGTAGTTGGTACTGTAGATACCATGGGTCTTGCCTGGATCATTTCCGGGGATCCTTTAGTAGGTTTAAAAGTAGGGCTGGTAGAAGTCATTACAAAAATGCTGCTTTATTATCTACATGAGAAAGTATGGTATAGATCCAACTATGGTCTTAAAAACAGAAAATCATCTTCTAGAACTGTCAGTCAATGAGTAACAATATCATCCCGCAGGATTACAATATTACCTGCCAAATGCGCAGCAATTTAAAAGGCCATGAACCTTTGGTTGTTTGGTTTACCGGCCTCTCTGGATCAGGAAAATCCACCATAGCCAACGTGGTCGAAAAGGAGTTATTTAACAAGAAAATCCACACCTATTCTCTCGATGGCGATAACATTAGAGGAGGATTAAACAAGGACCTTGGATTCTCCAAAGAGGACAGAACAGAAAACCTGAGGCGGATTGCTGAAGTAGCAAAACTATTTGTGGACGCGGGAAATGTGGTTCTTTCGGCATTTATTACGCCGCTGGAATCTGACAGGAATCTAATCAGGAAAATGGTTGGAGCAGAAAATTTTGTGGAGGTATATATTAACACTTCCGTGGAAGAATGTGAAAGAAGGGATGTTAAAGGCCTTTACAAAAAGGCCCGCGCAGGAGAGATCAGAGACTTCACCGGGATCTCCTCCCCGTTTGAAGATCCCATGAATCCCGATGTTCTTATACATACCGAAAAAGAAGGAATTGAAGAGGCAGCACATAAAGTGCTCAATTATATATTACCCAAGATAATTTCACACAATCATGAATAAATATTACCTGAATTACTTAGATGAACTGGAGGCTGAGGCTATCTACATCCTCAGGGAAGTCTGGGCACAATTCGAAAATCCCGTGATCCTCTTCTCAGGAGGAAAGGACTCAATTTTGGTAACCCATCTGGCAAAAAAGGCTTTCTGGCCTTCCAAAATTCCGTTTGCTTTAATGCATGTAGATACCGGCCACAACTTTCCCGAGACCATTCAGTTCAGGGATGATCTTATTAAGAAACTTGGGGTAAAACTTATCGTAGGTTCTGTACAGGAATCTATTGACATGGGAAGGGTCGCCGAGGAAAAAGGTAAAAATGCCACCCGAAACGCACTACAGATCACCACACTTTTGGATGCTATAGAGGCCAACAAAGTAGATTGCGCCATTGGGGGCGGAAGAAGGGATGAGGAAAAAGCCCGGGCAAAAGAGCGTTTCTTTTCTCACCGTAATGACTTTGGGGAATGGGATCCAAAAAACCAGCGTCCTGAACTTTGGAACCTGTTGAATGGAAAACATTTCGAAGGAGAACATTTTCGCGCATTTCCTATTAGTAACTGGACGGAGATGGACGTATGGAACTACATCAAACGAGAAAATATAGCCATTCCATCCTTATATTTCGCCCATGAACGGGAAGTGGTAAGAAGAAGTAATTCCTGGATCCCACTTTCAGAATTTCTAAGATTGGAACAAGGTGAAAAAGTCGAGAAAAAGAAGATCCGCTTTAGAACACTGGGAGATATAACTATCACCGGCGGAATAGAATCTGATGCCGACACCCTCGAAAAGATCGCGCAGGAAGTTTCTGCTATGAGAAAGACAGAACGAGGCGAGCGCTCAGATGATAAAAGATCTGAGACGGCAATGGAAGATAGAAAAAAACAAGGATACTTCTAGGGAAACGTCACCCTGAACTTGTTTCAGGGTCTCATGTTAAGATGCTGAAATAAATTCAGCATGACGTAAGCAACACAGCACAGTACAATACAATGGAAATAAATAACAATCAATTACTAAGATTTACCACTGCCGGGAGTGTGGACGATGGAAAGAGCACGCTAATAGGTAGATTACTATACGATTCAAAATCAATTTTTGAGGATCAACTGGAATCGGTGACGGCTACCAGTAGCAAGAAAGGTCATAACGGAGTAGATTTAGCGCTTTTTACAGACGGATTAAAGGATGAAAGAGAGCAGGGGATCACAATTGACGTGGCATACCGCTATTTTACTACACCCAAAAGGAAATTCATTATTGCCGATACCCCGGGGCACATCCAGTACACCCGTAATATGGTAACCGGTGCTTCCACTGCAAACGCTGCAATTATTTTAGTGGATGCAAGGCACGGCGTAATTGAGCAAACGAAAAGACACTCTTTTATTGCTTCGCTTCTTAACATTCCGCACCTTATCGTGTGTGTAAATAAAATGGACCTGGTGGATTTTTCTGAAGAACGATTCAATGAAATCGTTTCCCAGTTCGAAGAATTCTCGTCTAAGCTTTTGGTCAAGGATGTGAGGTTCATTCCTATCAGTGCTCTTTTAGGAGACAACGTGGTGAACCGATCTGAGAATACAGACTGGTATCAGGGAGGAACTTTATTGAATATTTTGGAAACGTTACATATCAGCAGTGACATCAACAAAATAGATGCCCGCTTTGCAGTACAGACGGTTCTTCGTCCTCAGAGAGAAGGCTTTATTGATTACCGAGGATATGCCGGAAGGGTAGCCAGCGGTATATATCGTGTTGGAGATGAAGTAGCCGTTTTGCCTTCAGGATTTACCTCAAAGATAAAGTCCATCAATGCAGGGGAAGATGAGATCGAGGAAGCCTATGCCCCTATGTCCATCGCCCTGACTTTAGAGGATGACATCGACATCAGTCGTGGGGATATGATCGTGAAACAGAACAATCAGCCCGGGCCTTCCCAGGAATTTGATGTAATGCTCTGCTGGCTGAATAACGATGCTGCAAAACCACGGGCAAAATATACCATCATGCACACTTCCAATGAGGAAAGGGCAATGATCAAAGAGGTGGTGTACAAAATGGACATCAACACCTATAACAGGAATGCAGAGGATAAGGATCTTAAGATGAATGACATCGCCAGGGTAAAAATCCGCACTACCCGCCCCCTAATGATCGACTCCTATAGGGATAACAGGAATACCGGAAGCATTATTTTAATCGACGAATCAACTAACGAAACGGTCGCTGCCGGAATGATTATTTAAATCTAAATGTCACCTCGAGCGAAGTCGAGAGGTCAATCCATAAAATAAACTCATTTGAACAAACTACTATCAACCGCCATCCAGGCATCCCTTGCCGCCGGAAAGCGCATCATGGAAATCTACAAAAATGAAGATTTTGAAGTAGAAGCAAAAGGAGACGATTCTCCTTTGACAAAAGCAGACGTGGCTTCACATGAGATAATTATGTCTTTCCTAAATGGAACAGATATTCCTGTGCTTTCAGAAGAAGGGAAAGATATGCCTTATGAAGAAAGAAAGAACTGGAAACAATTGTGGATCGTAGATCCGATCGACGGCACCAAGGAGTTCATCAAAAGAAACGGGGAGTTCACTGTTAACATCGCCCTGGTTGAAGAGCAGGTGCCGGTGCTGGGGGTAATTTATGTTCCGGCTCTAAAGCAGCTGTACTTTGCTGCCAGAGAAATAGGTTCTTATAAAATCGATGCAGCTCCAGGAGATGCAGTAGCAGGATTGCTTGAGAAAGCCGCTAAACTCCCAACTACGAACTCCAAACATTTTACTGTTGTTGCCAGCAAATCCCATCTTTCCCCGGAGACTGAAGAATATATTGATGCCCTTAAAAAAGAGCATGGAGAAATAAAGACACTTTCCAAAGGCAGTTCCTTAAAACTCTGTATGGTAGCCGAAGGGCAGGCAGACTGTTACCCCCGCTTCGCCCCTACCATGGAATGGGACACGGCTGCAGGTCAAGCCTTGTGCATGTATGCCGGCAAGACGGTGTTAGATTGGGAAACAAAAGAAGAAATGCTTTACAACCGGAAAAACCTGTTAAACAATTGGTTTCTTGTAAAATAATATAAAAAGTGAGTACAAAGAATATCTGCTGCATAGGAGCAGGCTACGTAGGTGGTCCAACTATGGCTGTTATCGCACAAAGGTGTCCCGAAATTAACGTCACTGTAGTTGACATTGACAAAGCAAGAATAGCTGCTTGGAATCATGATAATCTGGACAATCTTCCGATTTATGAACCCGGATTAGCTGAGGTGGTAAAGGAAGCGAGAGGAAGAAATCTCTTCTTTTCTACTGAAGTGGATGCTGCCATAGATAAAGCTGAAATGATCTTCATATCGGTAAATACTCCTACCAAGACCTACGGAAGTGGAAAAGGCATGGCCGCAGATCTCAAATGGATCGAGCTTTGTGCCCGACAGATAGCTGAAGTGGCCAAAACCGATAAAATTGTTATTGAAAAATCAACCTTACCCGTAAGGACTGCAGCAGCATTAAAAGATATTCTCGACAATACTGGTAATAACGTAAAATTTCAAATTCTTTCGAACCCTGAATTTCTTGCTGAAGGAACCGCAATAGAAGATCTGCGAATTCCCGACAGGGTACTTGTTGGCGGAGATATTGACACTGAAGAAGGAAAAGAAGCCATGGACGCTCTGGTAAACATTTACGCCTCCTGGGTTCCAAGAGAAAAGATCCTCACCACCAACGTCTGGTCATCTGAACTTTCAAAATTAACTGCTAACGCATTTTTAGCACAGCGAATTTCATCTATTAACGCCATATCAGAACTATGTGAAAAGACTGGAGCTGATGTGAATGAGGTGGCGAAAGCAGTGGGAATGGATACCCGTGTAGGACCAAAATTCCTGAATGCCTCTGTAGGCTTTGGAGGTTCCTGTTTTCAAAAAGATATTTTAAACCTGGTATACATAGCAACTAGCTTAAATTTAAAAGAAGTGGCAGATTACTGGGAACAGGTGATTATTATGAATGATCATCAAAAAAGACGTTTTGCGGCCAATATGGTCAGTAAAATGTACAATACCGTCTCCGGAAAGAAGATCGCAATGCTCGGCTGGGCCTTTAAAAAGAATACCAATGACACCAGAGAATCGGCATCAATTTATATAGCTGATTATCTACTAAATGAACATGCAGAGATTGTAGTGTACGATCCAAAGGTGACCGAAGAGCAGATTTATTCAGATCTTGATTATTTAGGTAGCCGAAATGTTGATGCCAATAGGCAGGCTGTTACAGTGGTGAATGACCCAATGGAAGCTTGTGAAGACGCTCATGCAATAGCGATTTTAACCGAGTGGGATGAATTCAAAAAACTGGATTGGCAAAAAGTCTATGACAAAATGCTAAAACCGGCCTTTCTGTTTGACGGTAGAAACATTATTAATTTTCAGAGAATATCTTCATTAGGATTTAATATGTTTCGAATTGGTTATCTATAACCAATTTCATTCCGCTACTATTTTTTGTCAAGTTCAAAACCTGATGCAACAAAATAAAGGTAATACTTAATTGAAAAAATCTCTAAATCCAATAACGCATAACCTACGAGAAAATACGCTTGGTGGTATAAAATGGGGCGTTGTTGATAAAGGCGCGAATATATTTATCCAATTTTTTGTTGGGATTATTCTCGCCCGTTTACTTCCACCCGAAGATTTTGGTTTAATTGGGCTAGCAATGATAATTGTCGGATTTAGCCAAATATTTGTGAATTTAGGATTTGGTCCAGCTTTGATTCAAAGACAGATCATAAATGAAAAGCATATACAGGCCTGTTTTACAATTTCAGGACTTGCTGGTATGTGCGTTGCTGCCTTAGTATTTCTAAGTGCCTTTCCATTAGCTAATATTTTGGGGGATATCCAAGTTGCACCCATAATCAGAGTGCTTTCGGTTATATTTATTTTCAACGGATTAGAAATTCCAAGTATATCGTTATTAAGAAAATGGCTCAATTTTAGGCTCATATTTTATGTAAACATAACAAAGTTATTCTTTTACGGTTTTGTGACTATTTCTTTAGCGTTAAATGATTTTGGAGTTTGGAGTCTTGTATTTGGTAATATTGTTAGTAATTTTTTGAGTTTGATATTGAATTATGCTTTTGTACGGCATAATATTGTGCCCCTCTTTCCTAAAAAGGAAATTCGTGAATTATCCTATTTTGGAACAGGTATGACAATAAATGGGGTTTTTAATTACTTTGCTTTAAAAGGGGACTATTTTGTGGTAGGGCGAATTCTTGGAACCTATGAACTAGGACTTTACACAAGAGCCTATACTCTTATGCAAATGCCGACTTCTCAATTCGTTAGTATTATATCAAATGTTTTATTTCCAGCCACTTCGATGATTCAAAAAGACATGGAGAAAACAAAACGAATGTTTAGTAAATCTATAACTATTATAAGTTTCTTGGTTACTCCTGTGTGTTTGTTAATAATAATATTGGCTCCTGATGTTATTGGAGGTCTATATGGGGAAAAGTGGTTGCCTGCAGTAATCCCACTCCAAATTTTATGTGGTGTAGGATTTTTAAGAGCAACATACAGTGTAGGAGGGGCTTTTTTAAGAGCAAAAGGATTGGTTTATAAACTTTTTTGGGCTAATATAATTTATAGTATTTCAATGTTGTTTGCAGTCTGGGTGGGCGCTCAGAATTATGGAATGATCGGTGCTTCTATTGGAGTCAGTCTTTCTATTATTATAATTTGGAGTGTAATAATGTATCTGAACAGTAGAACACTTAATATTAAGTTTAGTGAAATTATTGAAATGCATATTCCAGGTATTATTTTAGGTCTAATGATTTCTGTAATTTTACTCATTTCTAGAAACTTATTAGCATTGTACTTTACAAACCATTTTCTTATTTTATTTTTTTCCTTTCTCTTTTTTCTCATATCAGGTATACTTTCATTTTTGTTAATGCCTACTCGATTTTTACAACATATACCAACTATTCTTTTAGATTTAGTTACTGGTTTCAAGATAAATACAAAGCTTAAAAGCAAAATTTTATGGCTCTTAAATTTAAAATCCCATTCATAAAATGTTAAAGGAATTTATTCGTTCTTTTTTAAAAAGTAAAATATTTAGGTTTTATTATTCTAGAAGACTGGAAATAAAAGATAGACTTCGTTTCTTTATGGCAGAAGAGGAAGCAAACTATTATACACAAAAGCTAAGATTGTCACTAGGTACCTTCGGAACTGGTTCAAGAATAAATGGAAAAATAACGGTTCTAAAACCAAAAGCAGTTTTAATTGGAAATAACGTCCATATTGGCTCAGGAGCTTTTTTAGATGGTAGAGGTGGCCTTATCGTTGGAGATAACGCACACTTCAGTAGGGAAGTAACTATTTACACCACTAACCATAACCATGAAGGAGAAAATTTGCCCTACGATCATACATATATAGGCAAGGAAGTTATCATAGGAAAGAATGTGTGGATTGGAATGCACGTTCGTATAACTCCAGGAGTTACTATAGGAGATGGAGCCATAATTGGAATGGGTGCCGTGATTAGTAAAAATGTCAAAGAAGGTGAAATCGTGGTGACGGGAGTTCAACGAACTATAGGGAAAAGGAACTGGATTGATTATCTTCAGAAAAAGAAATTAAAAAAATATGGTGGTATAAATGGATACAGTCTAGAATCTGAACAGATTGAAAATTATAAAGTATCTCCTTTTAAAGCTTTAAAAGTGATTTTCGTATTATCCACGGGACGTGCAGGATCTACAACCATTGCGAAAATGTTCCAAAAGAACCAAAAAATTTCTTCTTTCCACGAAACTTTTTACACATTCCTTGATCGTCTAAGCATTGAATACATTACAGGAAAAATCAGTAAAGATGTTGTAAAAGAAAAACTAATCAATTACTTCAATTCAGAGTTCATTAAAGAAGAAACCATTTATATTGAGTCGGATCAAAAACTAGTTCCATTTGTTGAAATTTTAAATGAAATTTTTAATTGTCCAAAATTTATTTGGTTAACAAGACATCCTAGATCTTTCATGCATTCGGCCGCAACCAGGGGTTGGTATAAGGATGATCAGCCGACGCTTCATAATGAAAGGGTACTAATCGATTTTAAAAAGAACCGTCATGGAGCTAGAATAGCAGGTGATTTAACAGGAGATTACAGTTCCAATGAGTGGGTAGAACTAGATCAAAGGTCAAAAATTCTATGGTATTGGAAATTTTGGAATTTATTAATTGAAAAAAATTTAAGTGCTATTCCCGAAGAACAAAAAATGAGAATACATTTAGAAAAAATAGACAATCTTACAGATGATATTTACAACTTTATAGGTATAGAAAATGAAAATATTTTAAAAGTTCCCAAATCCAATCCTGTAAAAAAAGCTCATGCTCAAAAGTACATAACAGAAAAAAAAGATAATATGGACTTCTTTGATACAAAAGGATATAAAATTGTCGAGGAAGAAATGCAAAAAATTGGTTATCATAAAAGGTAATTTCGGATTAATAAACGATTACAACCAAGAGCTAACAACCTGTCCTTATGCCAGTAATATCAATTATTATACCTACTTATCGACGTCCAAAATCATTACGAAAAGCAATAAAGAGTATATTAAACCAGACTTTTTCTGATTTAGAAATACTTGTAGTCAACGATGACAAAGAGGACGAACAAGTACGAACAGTAATTAAGGCATTTAAGGATAAAAGAATTCGTTATTTACGGAATAATAGAACAAAAGGTGGTAACGGCGCACGAAATACTGGAATTTTGGAATCTACGGGAAGGTACATTACATTTTTAGACGATGATGATGAATTCGAAACCGAAAGAATAAGAAAAGTAATTGATTTTCTCGAAGTTGGGAGTCAAGAAGCTGTTGCCACCGGATATAGAGTTAATTCGAAAAGAGCACCCCATCCTGCGTTTCAATTCACACTAGAAAATTATTTACTGCGTAAAGTGACCCTGGGTTCCGGTTCAAATATTGTCTTAAATAGAGAAAAAATAGAAAGAAAAGATTTGATGTGGGATGAAGACTTATTTAGGCATCAGGATGTTGAATATTTAATCCGACTTCTTTCAAAATATTCATTTGGTTATCTCCCGGAATATTTATTAAGAGTAAATGGTCATAATGGACGACCCAAAGCCGAAAAAATTCAAGTGGCTAAGAAAATTTTATTTTCTAAAATTGAATCTTCAATTAAAGCAGTGGATATTTCAGTCAAGAACCAGTTTTATGCTTTTCAATATCTGGAAATGGCAAAAGTGTACGGATTAGAAGGTAATAACGTAAAAATGGTTAATTTTCTTAATAGGTCCTTTGATCATGGTATTGTGGAGCATAAAATGTATGGAAGAATTCCAATACTATATTTCAGAAATATTATTAAGAAGTCAAGAAATAAATTTTAGAAATTAACCAGATTGTATTTTTAAAGGCATTCTAATTTTCTTGAGTTTGTTTTTAGCACTTCTTCTATCTAACATACTGAAATATAGATTTAAAGAAGAATTCCTTTGATTTAATTAAAATTTGATGATCAAGAAAATAAATTTACAAACAATAAGCGCAATTACTTTTCTGTTTCTTTTGTTTCAGCTTACAATAATTAACGCTTTGGGATCAGATTATTTTGATGTTTTCGGAGTTTTTCATTATGTGGCCCTAGGACTTTTTATTCTTTTTTTTGTTTTTAGTCAAAAAGTTTCTATTAGAAATGTATTTTTTTTAGTTCTTTTATATCAACTAATTCTTGTTTTAGCGTTGTATTTCTTTTATGTTGAGGCTTACAATAGTCCTTTAGGATTTGAACCTACAGATGAAATCTTCTATAATAATGCAGGTGATTTTTTAAAAAACAAAAGTTTCAGCAGAAGCATTGATTATCTTAAACAACGGGTTGGCATCTCTGATTTTGGTTTCCCGCTTGCAGTAAAGTTCATCTATTCATTAGGTGGAAATGAAATTTTCAACATGAAAATCTTCAATGTTTCCTTTCATCTCTTAAGTTGTTTTTTTTTATTCAAGACTTCAAGACGTCTATTTGACAATTCGAATTTCTCAAAGACTTTTTTAATATTCTATGGACTTAATCCCATAAGCATTTATTTTAATGCTTCAGGTAGAAAGGAGCCTTTATTTCTGTTTATAATAGCCATTAATATCTATTGTTTATATAAAGCAGTTGAAAAAAAGGACTTAAAGTTTTACATTCTGGCCTTCCTTACGGTTCTTGCCACTGGCATGTTTCGAACAATTTTCCCAGTTTTCTTTTTACTCTCCTTCGGTTTTTACTTTTTTCTTGAAAATAGAGGGAAATATAAAAACTTAATTCGTGCTGGCTATTTAATAATGGGCTCAGGTTTGATTTTTATGGCCGTCTTGTTTGTCCGAGAAGATCTCAGCCAAGCTATGAATATAAACCAATTTACTTTAGCTACAGCAAGAATTGGTAGAGCTCCTACGTTACTCGATTATTCAGTCCTAACTATATCTGGTATTATTGGACCTTTTCCTTCCTTCTCATATAATAGTGGAAACGATAGCGCACTTTTACAAACTGTTGGGAATACTGTGAAATTATGTTTGTCCTTTTTTTTCCTTATAGGCCTATGGAGAGTGATAAAGGAAAAAAGGGCTTTATTCTATCCACTACTACTTTTTATTGCTTTTAATATTGCAATGTTAGTTACTGTAGCTGCCTCCTTAGATCATCGTTTTATTTATCCATTCATCCCAGCGTATTTTCTTGTTTTAGCTTATGGTTTTAATCATTTGAAAGAACAGGGAAAAATGAATCTTTTCCTGCCATTTCTTGGTGTTGTTATAGTTCTGGTAATCGGATATAACTTTAGGTGATTAAAAATAATTGAACTTTTAAACCGGCAGAAAAGAATACATCCTTATCTACCCTGAAAATTTTTTGGTCGTACTCCAAATTAGCTTAATTTTTTTATGAAAATTCTTATAAACACACCACATCTTTCTAAACCAGGGGGAGTTGCCAATCATTATAAAGGCCTAAAAGAATATTGGAAACAGGATGTTAAATATAATTACATAGGAGGACGTAAATGGGCACCAGGTGTTTTAATTCTTCCTTATGATTTTCTAAAATTCTTTTTTCTGTGCTGGCATGGAAATTATCATGCTATAATTTTAAACCCTTCACTGGGAATCAAAGCAATTAAGAGAGATGCCGTATTTTTAAGTATAGCAAAGTTCTTCGGAATTAAGGTAATTGTGTTTTTTCACGGTTGGAATAAACAAGTAGCAGACGACATCACTCTAAAGCCTGCAAAGTTCATAAAGAAATATCAGAAGAGCGATGCCTTCATTGTTTTAGCTTCCTCATTTAAAAAACAACTACAAGAGTGGACTTTTACACAACCCATTTTTCTAAGTACGACTAAAGTAGATAACAAGTTATTGAACGGATTCACAATTGCAAAAAAAAGAAAAAATAATACAATTTTGTTCTTAGCCCGTCTTGAGGAAAATAAAGGGATTTTTATAGCTTTATCTGCGTTTAAACTAGTTTTAGAAACACATCCGAATTCAACATTGCTAATTGCCGGTACAGGGAGTGCTTTTGAGGAGGCACAAAACATGGTTAAAACAGAAAACATTCCAAATGTCACCTTTTTAGGAAATATAACAGGTTTTCTTTTAAATGAAACCTTTAGCATCAGTACTATTTATATTCTACCTACCACACATGGAGAAGGTATGCCAACTTCTGTACTAGAGGCCATGGCATTTGGCCTTCCTATTATTTCACGACCAGTAGGGGGATTATTAGATTTTTTTGAGGAGAATAAAATGGGTTTTTTGATCAAATCAGTGAACCCTCAAGCCTATGCAGCTAAGATTAAGTATCTTCTAGAAAATGAAGAAACACGTAAAATTATCAGTAAATATAACCATCAATATGCTATAGAAAAATTTATGGCATCACAGGTTGCTTTTGAGACTGAACAAATATTAATTAACAGTTCAAAAAATGGAAAGTTGTAAAGAGATTTTTATAATAGGAATAAGTCGTACCGGTTCAAAGTTTTACATGCAATTACTGAACTCCAACAAAGACTTTTACATTGCACCTGAAATGATTTTCAAACATCCTTTTAAAAAGGATTTATTTAATGTTATAAAACGAGGGTTGGTGAAGTATCGCCATGAGCTATCTGATTTTGTAGATTATATCCTTAATTCTAACTTAAAAGATACATCTAGAAAAACTCTCCATTTAATACACAAAGATATTTTAGTAGATGTTCTTAAAGAAGAAAATGAACTTTCACCTTATAAAGTATTTAAGCTAATTATAGAGCAAGCAGCTGCTATGAATAAAAAAAAAATAGCTGGCGCCAAATTTCCTGTACATTATAATTATTTAAACGAATTACATCAACATTTCCCCCAATCAAAAATTCTTTTTCTTACCAGAGACCCAAGAGAAATTTATTTATCCGACGCAAAGAAGAAAAGGAAGGAATTGTCACAAAATAAATCAGCGTTTCCTATAAAAGGTTTATTTTTTATACCTGCAGTATGTTTCTATACAATTTATGAATGGAAAAGAAGTCTTAAAAAATACGAGAAAACTTTAAAACATATTGGAAAAGAAAAAATAAGACTTTTTAAATATGAAAGTATTTTGAGTAATCAAAATGAAGTTATTGATGTAATTTCTTCTTTTTTGGATGTTCCCCCAGAGAATTTTTCTGATGAGAATATCTCAGTTATGGATTCAAGCTTTAATAAGAAACCCGAATTGGGTAGGTGGAAACATGAAATGAATTATTGGGAACAAAAAGTTTTTAAACTTTTTATAGGTAAAAGAATGAAAAATTATGGATATGATTAAAGAGTCTTTTATGAGTCTTAAATTATTTTCGGAATTAGAAAACTTTAAAGGCTGGGATCCCTATGATGGTTTAAACTCCAAAGTTTTTAAAGCTACAGGTTTACAACATTGGGATCTTGCCAGATTGGTATGGATTCAGGGATTTAAAAGAAGTCCTATTAACTTTAGGAAGTTATTAGCGGTACCTAAAGAATATAATGCGAAAGGAATAGGGCTATATCTAAATGGTTATTGTAATCTTTATAAGATAGCTGAATTAGGAAATGATTCATTTGGAACTAAAGAAGAATGTCTTGAAAAGATCTATTTCCTCTCAAACCTGCTTTTAAAGTTACAGAATAAAAACTATTCGGGTGCCTGCTGGGGCTATAATTTTGATTGGCAGGCGAGAAGATTATTCCTATTTCCGAAAGATACACCTACTGTGGTTGCCACTACATTTTGTGCTTCGGCTTTATTTGAAGCTTATGAAGTCACAGGTAAAAAAAAATATCTGGAAACAGGATTATCCTCTGCTAATTTTATAATGAACGATCTTAACCGTAGTGTTCATAATAGCGGCTTTCTTTTTTCATATAGCCCGTTAAACGGTAACAACACGGTTTACAACGCCTCACTACTGGGAGCAAAATTGCTCAGTCTATGTTTTAAATATACCAGCAATGAAGAATACAAAAATACAGCACGAAAAGCTGTTTTAGCAGCATGTGAGGGACAGAAGGAAGATGGCTCCTGGGTTTATGGTCTATTGCCGGTACAGTCGTGGATCGATAGCTTTCACACAGGATACAATTTAGATGCTATTAAGGTTTATCAGGATTGTACAGGTGATACTTCTTTTCAGGAAGGCATAGATAAAGGTTTTCACTTCTACATCAATAATTTCTTTGAAGCCGATGGAACTCCAAAGTATTATCACGATAAAACATATCCCATAGACATTCATTGCCCGGGGCAATTATTGGTTACTTTAAAAACTCTTAATAAAACTGACGAACACAGAGAACTTGCCGAGAAGGTTTTGAACGGGACTATAGAAAATATGCAGGATAAGAAAGGTTATTTTTATTACCAGCTTAAGAAAGGAATTAGTTCTAAAATTTCCTATATGCGGTGGAGCAATGCTTTTATGTTTAATGCGATGAGTTGTTATTTGGTGGAAAAAGAAAAATTAGCAAATGCAGTATAAGACAATTAACGGAGTCCAAACCTATGCTCCGTCTTCTCGGAGAGACTTGATCCATTACGCCGGGCAGGGAAATAAAATATTGGTTGCGGTTAATGCAGAAAAGATTTTACACGCAACTGAAGATTCTCGAAGCATTATCAATAGAAACTTAGGTTATCCGGACGGGATTGGAGCAGTAATGGCTTTAAAGAAAAAGGGGATAAAGCAGGTTTCTAAAATACCCGGTTGTGAACTATGGCTGGATATTATTGTTACCTACTATAAAAAAAAATCCTTTTATCTCGTAGGTGGAAAAGAAGAAGTTATTCAGGAAACAGTTTCTAAACTTAGGAAAGAATTTCCCGGTATAAACATCCTGAACTTCAGGAATGGATATGTTAAAACAGAGGAGGAAAAACAGGCCTTAATAGAAGATATTGCCCAGAGACGGCCGGATGTTGTTTTTGTGGCAATGGGCTCTCCCAAGCAGGAACTTTTAATGGAAGAAATGCAGCAAAAACATGCAGCGCTATACCAGGGATTGGGTGGAAGTTTCGACGTATATACCGGGAATGTAGATAGAGCACCTAAATGGTGGGTGAAAAATAACCTGGAATGGGCTTATCGATTGGTGAAGCAACCTTCAAGAATAAAACGGCAGATACATTTAGTCAAATTCTTGTATTTGTTGAAAATGAATAAATTTTAGCCTTTCAGAAATTTTAGTTCAGGTAACCACTTAACGAAATATTTTAATATAATCGAGAAACGAATTGCTTCGGCTTGCGCCTCGCAATGACGTAAACAACAAGATATGCCAAACATTACAATTATCGCGGGAGCGCGTCCAAATTTCATGAAGATCGCGCCAATCATTAAAGCCATTAAAGTAGCCAAATCAAATGGCGAAGATATAGATTTCCGACTCGTTCACACCGGCCAACATTACGACAAAAAAATGTCGGGATCCTTTTTTGAACAATTAGGAATTCCTGAACCTCATGCCAATCTTGAAGCAGGTGGCGGGAGCCAGGCAGAACAAACTGCGAACATCATGGTGCGTTTCGAAAAAGAACTTCAGGAAAATCCTGCAGACGTTGTCCTGGTTGTGGGAGACGTTACTTCCACAATGGCTTGCACTATTACCGCAAAAAAGTTGAACACACAGGTAGTACATGTGGAAGCGGGAATCCGCTCAGGAGATTTAACCATGCCGGAAGAAATCAACCGTATGGTCACCGACAGTATTACAGATCATTTCTTTACAACCTCAGAAATAGCTAACGCAAACTTGCGTAGTTCAGGAATAGAAGAAGAGCGAATTCATTTTGTAGGAAATACTATGATCGACACCCTTCTTTCCAACATTCCTAATTTCATTGATCCTAAGATTAAGGTTAACAGAGAAAGCTTAAAAGAAAAAGAATATTTCGTGCTTACCCTGCACCGCCCGGCCAATGTGGATGAAGAAGAGAAGTTAAAGGATATGATGCAGGCGATCATTGACAATACCGGAAATCTTCCGGTGATCTTTCCGGTACATCCTCGCACAGCAAAGATCCTTCAAAATCTGGGTATTGAACATGACAGGCTGCATTATGTAGAGCCGCTTTCCTACCTCGAGTTCAACTTCATTGTCAAGAATGCCAAAGCGGTCATTACAGATTCAGGGGGAATTACAGAAGAAACCACTGTGATGGGTGTTCCCTGCCTTACTTTGCGTGATAATACAGAGCGCCCGGAGACGATTACCATGGGAACAAATGAATTAGTGGGCACAGATCCTAAAAAACTAAAACCATACCTGGACAAACTAATGGCCGGGGAATGGAAAAAAGGAGGCGAAATTCCACTTTGGGATGGTAAGACAGCTGAAAGGATTGTGGAGCGGTTGCTGGAAATCTATGAGGAAAAATTAGAAGTACGAAGCTAGAGGTACGTCTTTAGAAGTTCTGTTTAATAACCTTTTTGTGACCAATAATCAGATTTTTTGCCATTCAGGCTAGAAATCAACAGCTAACAGCTTTTTTCACATACATTATTTAATATACTCTATAAATTTAGAAAAAGGTCGTCCCTACCCCTTCTCGATACATTTAAAAAAGCTCTCGCTTTTTTAAAATACTCGAAGTGACGAATCTAATTTCAATAACATAAATTCATCGTCCCTACACGATCTGATAATCAACTAATCAATATAGATACTTTCATTCCCGCTAACGAATTTCGTTTGTTCGAATTCCGTCAGTTCGAGTGATTCAAAAATGCGGTAGCATTTATGAATAGTATCGAAAACAAACCAACCAAATCTAATTCCTATGAACATTCTGAATCAGGAGATCATCCTGGAATTTTTTCGTTCAAACTATGAGCTGTTCCTTGGTTGTCTTTTCCTGGGGACATTTATAGTAACTTTTTACCTCATTCCAAAAGTGCTCTGGGTGAGTAAAGAGAAAAATCTTACTGCTCCCGTGGTAGGCAGGAGCTCACATAATGTAGAAACCCCATCTTTTGGCGGGGTGGCATTTTTTATCACGCTCATCCTGGTGCTGAGTCTTATACAAAGCATGCGGCTGAGTTATGTGGGAAATCATCTTATCGCGGCAATCACAGTTTTGTTTATGGTGGGCCTAAAGGACGACCTGGTGGTATCCACCGCACGGGTAAAACTTTTTGGACAGATCACCGCGACCTGTTTTGTCATCTTTTCACCCGAGTTGCACATCTCCAGCCTTGAAGGTTTTTGGGGTATCTATGAGATTCCGGAAGCTGTCGGCTTAGCCTTGAAAGCAGTTTTAGTAATTGCGCTTATTAACGCTTATAATTTAATCGATGGAATCGATGGCCTGGCTTCCATGGTGGGAATCGTGGTAAGCCTGGCTTTTGCCGTCGCTTTTTATGTGACAAAACAGCCATTCTATGTGCTGGTGAGCATCAGCCTGGCCGGGATCCTTAGTGCCTTCCTGAGATTCAATTTCTCCCGCGGGCGTCGTAAGATCTTTATGGGGGATTCAGGTTCACTGGTAGTGGGACTCGTACTGGCGTTCCTGGGAATTCGCATTTTGGTGATAAAACCATTTATTCCGCTTATGAGGGAAGGACATGAGCCTGCAAATCGCTTGTTGTTCCTTGCATGTGTATTATTTATTCCCATTTTTGACACGCTGCGGGTGATCATTATTCGAAAATTGAATGGCACCAGTCCCTTTTCCCCGGACAGGAATCATTGTCATCACGTCCTCCTGGATCTTGGCTATTCCCATAAAAAGGCAAGCTTTTTCTTGGCACTGCTAAACGTTTTTGTGATCCTGATTTACCTATACGTTTCTCCCCAGCTTTCCAACCTTTGGCTGAGTCTGTTCGTGGTGGGAATCTATGGCGCTGTCTTCCTGCTGTTCTTTGAGTTAAAGAAGAAAACTGCTTTGGCAGCAAGATCTACACACGCAGGAAAAAAAGCAGCCACCAGGAGAGAGGCTTCTTTTTCGGCATTTTCGAGGTGGAAGAATGGGATATTTTAGTTCTCGATACAGTTCACAATTGCTTTCGCAATTATGAATCACTTGAACTGACGCCACTTTAAAAAAAAATCTTTGTCATGCATCACCTTCACTTCGAGTGATTGCTGAAGCCAGGCCTAAAGCAGAGAAGTCGATATATCCCCTCTTCTCGATACGATCTACAAATGCTACCGCATTTTTAGAAATCGAACTGACGGGGATTTTTGTAAAGCCAGCAATATAAGATGCTGAAATATCCCTGAGGTTCGGGGCAGCATGACTTAGTAAAATATAAACTATTGACTTCGACTAATCCTCCCTGTGGTCGGGCTCAGTCTGACAATAATTTTCTAATCTGGAACTCGAATATAATTTCCCCTTTAGGGGTGCAGGGGCTGAACGGAATCAGGATTCTTCGACGAAAAGATGCTGAAATATCCGGAAGCTTCGGGCAGCATGATGTGAATAGAAAGTAGAGAAGTCAAGTGACATTTTATTTTTTGCGTGTTAAAAACCTCTCGACTCCGCTCGAGATGACAGCTGGAAATGAAATAATATGCTGAAACACCCGACACTTCGGGGCAGCATGACGTAGTAGTACAAATAACTAAGAAAGACTTCGACTATTCCTCCCTGCGGTCGGGCTCAGTCTGACAATAATTTTCTAATCTGGACTCGAATTTAATTTCCCCTTTAGGGGCGACGGGGGCAAACGAAATCATTATTACAGCATAAGATGTTGAAACATTCCGAAGCTTCGGGGCAGCATGACGTAACTCATAGAAAAAAATATCACTTCCCTTTTAGAGTCAGTTCAGGAAGTTAACACTCTAACGTATTGTTAAACAAATCATAAAAGCATATCTTCGCACGCTCGTAAAAAAGAATTATGAAATTTAGAATACCCACACTCCTTGTTACCGCTGTTTTGTCCTTACTGCTAACAGGCTCCTGCGTTTCCAGGAAGAAAATGGCCTACTTTCAGAACATGGAACAGCTGGACACTGCTATTGATGCTTCAAGGACAAACCTTGTAATTCAGCCTAATGATTTATTAACCATCACCGTTTCCGCAGCAAATATTGAGGCGGTGCAACCATTTAATTTGCCGGTGACTTCCGCGCCCCGTTTAGGGCAGCCGGGTAGTATTGGTGGCGCTATGGAACTACAAAGCTATCTCGTAGACAGTGATGGAAATATTGAATTCCCGGTACTGGGAACTGTGCACGTGGCTGGTTTCACCCGCCAGGAACTGGTGAAAAAAATGAAAGAAGAAATTTCCCGGTATGTACAAAATCCCATCGTAAACATTAAGATCATCAATTTTCAGGTAACTGTCTTAGGAGAAGTAAACCAACCCGGCACCTTTACCGTGCCCGATGAACGCATCAGCCTGTCAAAAGCCCTTGGTTTGGCCGGCGATCTTAGCATCTATGGCCGTCGTGATAATGTGTTGATCATTCGGGAAACGGGAGATAAAGAGCAGTATGCCTACGTAGATCTTACCGATAGTGATCTGCTTAATTCCCCATTTTACTATTTACACCAAAATGACGTGGTGATCGTGGAGCCCAACCAGGCCCAGTTGCAGGGAGCTTCCTATAACCGAAATGCCTCGGTGTATATTTCCATTGCCTCTGTACTCGTTTCATTAATCGTCCTAATTGCCCGATAATATGTCACAGCAACAACATCAACCTACCCGCCCACAGGAAGAAGAGATCAATTTACGGGAAGAGCTTTCCAAATACCTTCGCCACTGGCCCTGGTTCATTGCCGGGATACTGTTATGCCTTTTGGGTGCTTTTATGTACCTTCGCTATACCACTCCCATCTATAATACCAAAGCCACTGTCCTTATCAAAGACGAAAAGAACGGCAACATGCCTTCAGAAATGTCGGCTTTTGCAGATCTTGGCATGCTGGGCAATATGGGAACCAACTCCATTGAAAATGAAATAGGTATTCTTCGTTCTGAACGTTTGATGACCGGGGTCGCTAAAGAACTTAATCTTAACATCCGGTACTTCCGCGAAGGTGACGTGCGTAAAACAGAGCTTTTTGCTGACAGACCTTTTAAGGTCCAGATTCTGGCCTTTGATGCTGAACGTTTTGCCGCACTGGACAAAAAAGAGCCTTTGATCTTCACCATTACTTCAGACTCTACTTA
>JACLAD010012203.1_pt1 | contig 68567 bp, 73 predicted proteins | sample 8027901 | NCBI WGS metagenome assembly JACLAD01 (sample SAMN15725071, study PRJNA655200) | protist metagenome | isolation source: fluorescence activated cell sorting (FACS) single amplified genomes of... | place: Spain: Blaines Bay Microbial Observatory, Mediterranean Sea | collected 2016-07-05 | reverse complement strand
TTTGGTTATTGCAGATACTCAATTTGAAGCAGTTAAAATGCGTCATATGGGTTATACATTTGAAGATCTTCAAGTGATGATTAAGGAGATGGTTGAAAAGCTCCCATTGACAGTAGAGTCAATGAATAAGATGAAAGCTCAAGAAATGGAGCAAGAACAAATTCTCCAATTTGCTAAAGATGCTATCAACACACGATTTTCAGAAAAAGAAATGAAGCGTATTAAAATTGATTATGATGAACTCATAAAGCCAGTTCGTAAGGAAGATGAAGGATCAGATCTTTGGAGTGTATTTAATGTAGTACAAGAAAAGATCATTGATGGTGATTTTGAATACCGTGCAGGTGGTAAGTTGCGTAAAGCTCGTCAAATCAAGAACTTTAAACAAGACATGAGAATTAACAAAGAATTGTTTAATGTAGCTCTTGAGTATGTCAACTAAAGTAACTTGGGTAAATGGATGTTTTGATGTGCTCCATATAGGGCACATCAAACTCTTCCAAAAAGCTTGGGAATTAGGAAATCCCGTTGTAGTGGGGATAGATGGAGATGAAAGAATACGCCAGTCGAAAGGAGATAATCGACCGATAAATCCTCAACATGATAGAATAAGCTTTCTTAAAAGTATTAAATTTATAAAGGAAGTAATTCCCTTTCATTCGGATGAAGAGCTAAATGCTATAATCAAACGATTTAGTCCCGAATACTTTGTGATAGGGGAAGAATATAAGGACAAAAAGATAATTGGTAAAGAATGGGTTGAGAATATGATATATTTGCCTAGATATGGTGGGGTGAGTTCTTCAAGTATTATAAACGGAACCCACAAAACGTGATATTTATAATAAAATAATCCAGTATGGCATCATATACATCAGAACAAACACGTAACAGCGGATCATTAGGTGAACAACTTAATGGGGCAAAAACATTTATCATTACTAATGCTACGGGATCGAACGGTCAGTATCCAATCGGTTATCTTACACTGGAAGGGAATTCAACCGCAAATCAAAATCTTTCTTCTACTACATTTATTACCGGATCATTCGGATCATTTAGTGGTGGGTGTGAAGAAGAATCATTAGTAACATCATCAACCCATTGGTCTATTCCAATTTCGGGAAATGGCGGTCAATTTCAATTTACCCCAACAGGCACTATTCCAATTAATTCCTATTATATAAAAGGTACGGGGTTATTTGACTTAGAAATTGTGTAATTGATGGTATATACGTATGTATAGATGTTATATTGTTAAGAAGAGAAGTTTCGAGACGACTTTGTTAGAAGAAAAAATATGTTATATAAAATAAAAATTACGGAAAATGAATCTAAAAAATCTTACAACATTGAATTAACAACCGATAGGATAGAATTTTCTATGAACCAATACCAACGAAATAGGCCTGCTTTAAGTTGGGAAATTATTGAAAAAAAATAAATGTAAGGTTTGGATTTATTTAATAAAAAAAAGGTTATAAAGCTACAACATGAAATAAAAATGTTCGAGGCCACCATTCTAGAAATGAGTAAACAAATAGCTTATTTAAAGAAAGAATCTAAACACTATAAAGAAGAAAATGAAGAGTTAAAATTTACTCTAAAACATAGAAAAACATATTAAAATAAGAGTTATGGAAAGAATTTCAATAGAAAAAGCTAAACAATACATTTCATGTAAAGATGATTTTACAAGTGATGGTATTGAAAATGCAAAATACTTTACTTTAACCCCTTCTAAAAAAGAAGGATGGGAAGATGTTACTTATTATACCGCACGTAAATCAACTTTATATAGCAACCGTGATGGTGATTATGATAGTTGGGTATATGTGCTATCTAACGCGTTACAACCGGGAATATATAAAATTGGTTACACTAATAAACACCCCGAAGAACGTGCAAAACAAATTTCAAATGCCACAGGAGTTGCTTTACCTTATAATGTTGAGTTTGCTTTTAATTGTTATAATGGGTTGATGCTTGAAGGTGAAGTTCATAAAAAATTAAATGAATATAGAGTAAATAACCAAAGGGAATTTTTTCAAATTTCTTTAGATGAAATTAAGACTTCTATTGAAGAGCTTGGAAAACGGTATCTTTAATCGTATATTCACGGTATAATAAAAAAATAAAGGTTATGAATCTAGGATATGCTTGTATTAATACTGCATTAAGTAGTAATAAAATTATGACAAATCGAACCATGCGTCGAAAAACATTCGATTCAAAGGGTTTAGATTATGTTTCTGATCTTGCTCTTCAAAATGTTAAGGATCTAGAAACTATTATTCATTGGAATAATGAACATAGTATTAAATTATTTAGATTATCATCCCAAATTTTCCCATGGATGGAAGAATATAAATGGGAAGATTTAAAAGATTGGGATGAAATTTCTTCTTTGATGTTAAAAATTGGGGATATTGCTAAAAAAGCAAATCAACGTCTCACAATGCATCCAGGCCCTTTCCACTGTCTTGCTTCACCTAACCCTAAGGTTGTTCAACGTACTATTATAGGTTTAGATAAACACTCCGAACAATTTGACATGATGGGTTATGAGCCAAGTCATTACAATAAAATAAATATTCATGTAGGTGGTGCTTATGGTGATAAAACATCATCCCTTGAACGTTTTTGTAAGAATTTTCATCTGCTTAGTGAGAATACTAAAAAACGTCTTGTAGTTGAGAATGATGATAGTCCAAACGAATATTCTGTTAAAGATTTATTTAATGGTGTATATGCAGAAATTGGTATACCTATCACATTTGATTATTTCCACCACAAATTTAATACTGGTGGTATGACTGAAGAGGAAGCATTATGGTTAGCTTCTAGTACCTGGCCTGAGGATATTACTCAGTGTTGTCACTATTCTGAGAGTCGTAGAAAAGAAAAACTAGATGAATCAATTCGTCCTCAAGCACATTCAGATATTATTTATAATAAAATTAATACTTATGGCCTTAGCCCTGATATTGTGATTGAAGCAAAATTAAAAGAACAAGCAATTTTTAAAAGACCTCTGTAAATAGGTTTGGAATTTCAGAATTGTCATCGTATATTTAAACATAAGATAAAAAGGAAAAGAAATGCTACCTCAATTTAAAAAAGAATTTTTGGAAAAAATGGATATTGATACCGTTGTAGAATTTAATGACTTGTGGACAAGTGTAGAAAAAACAGGGTTGGTAATGGAAGTTATGTTTACTGCCCTAGAAGAAATGAAATCAAATCCCTCATCTTCTCCTCTTCTTTGTTTGCAAATTGCCGCAAAAGATTGGGATTGTTAAAAATTCGTTCGTATATTTAAACATAAATAATTAATTAAAATAAGAGTTATGAATATCACACAAGAAGAAAAAGAACAGCACAAAGTTAATTTGATTAACGAAGTAGTTTTCCTTACCAACCGTCTTGAAGATGTTTGGAAATACCACCCAGACAATACACAAAGTATTGATCCCGCTAAAGAATATATTGAAATTCAAAAGCAAATCGCTTCAATAGAAACCGAAATATCTAATCTAGATAAGTAAACACTCGCATGCTCGGGTGGTGGAATTGGTAGACACGACAGACTTAAAATCTGTTGAACCGAACGGTTCGTGCGGGTTCGAGCCCCGCCCCGAGTACAAAATCCCCCCAAAACGTTATTTTTTTACAAACATGCACCAGTAGCTCAGCTGGATAGAGCATCTGCCTTCTAAGCAGACGGTCACAGGTTCGAATCCTGTCTGGTGTACAACATATAGGCAAGTATCTCCTCAAGCTTATACCTTGTAGAAAGAGTAGCTGGTCACACGTGGGTTCAAGTCCCACCTTGCCTACGTTTGATCTCTTAGCTCAGTTGGTAGAGCATTACACTTTTAATGTGAGGGTCCTGGGTTCGAGCCCCAGAGGGATCACTTGGAAGATTGGCAGAGTGGTCGAATGCACTGGTCTTGAAAACCAGCGTACAGCAATGTACCGTAGGTTCGAATCCTACATCTTCCGCAATATTTATTAAGGTCAAAACGTTGATTCCCACCTTAATACTTTTCCAAATGCACAAATTTTTAAACTTTTTATTGGCTATTGTTCTGCCTTTATCCTCCATCCCACAAACTTGTGATTTAGAATTAATAGGATATACACCACCTGCTTCAGAAAACGGATTACATAATTTTGTGGTTAATTTCACAAATACTGAAAATTGTGGATGTAATGAATTTACACAATTTGATGGAAACAATTGTGATGAATCAACATCTTCTCACGTAAATAATAATGAAACAGTATCTCATATTGTTTTTGGAATCCATTATGTGGATGAAGAAACAGGAGAAGATTATGGTGAAAATACTGATTGTACTTCTACTACATTTCATCCTGGTTGGAGTTATGTTTTAAGTAGTAATATACTATCAGGGGGTTGGAGTAGTGGTTCTTCCTCAACATTTGCTATTAACCCACCATTCAGTTGGGATTGTATTTTAGAGAATCCTATTGATGGATATTGTTGGGAAGTTGTGATCTGGCAAATTAATCTCTCTCAGACTGCTGACATTGAAGATTTTCCTGAAGATGGTTGGAGTGCAGGTAATAGTTTTAACAATACCCAAACATATCCAGATATTGATTTATCAGATAATGTAATTAGTTGGTGTCCTGATCCTGTAATTGTTGACACAGTTTATGTTTATGAAACTGATACTGTTTTTGTATATGAAACTGATACTTTATATGTACAATTACCACCAGATACCATAGTAGAACTGCAAATAGATACGGTTTTTACGCAAGAATACGTGTATATAACGGATACTATCACCGAATACACCACAATCATTGAATACGATACTATTTACATTAATACAACAGATACTTTATTTATAGATAATTACATTTATGAAGTAGATACTTTATATTTAACAGAATATATAACTTTAACAGATACAATTATAGATTATATAACCCTAACTGACACAGTTACAGAATATATTGTTCAAGAAATTTATATTGATTGTAATACAGGATTACCTTGCGATGAAGAACCACCCGGAATAGAATGTCCTGATTGGACTACAATCCATATACCTAATACTTTTACTCCTAATAATGATGGGTTTAATGATGTATGGTTAATGAAATATGATTTAAATTGTTGGGAGGATATTGAATTTGAAATTTATAATAGATGGGGAACTAAAATATATCATAGCTTTGGATCGTTATTTGATTCTTATCCTTACTGGGATGGTAGTATAAATGGGGGAAATCATTATGCGGTTGATGGGGTGTATGCTTATATTTTTAAAGCAAGACGTAAAGGAAGAGCAGAAGTTATTAAAAAATCTGGACATATTACTATACTTAGGTAAGGTAGTTTGGATTACTAGTATTTATATCATATATTCAAGGTTTAATATAAATTAAATATTTTTGTAAAATGGGTCATTATGAGGATACTTTTTTTGAGGTTTATTATGAAGTAGAAAAATGTGGATTAAGAGAACAGTTTAACGAACAGTTAAAAAAAATGAGATCTCAAAAAAAACACCAATATAAAAACTCAAAAGAAAGATATGAATATGCTTTATACAGAATAAAAGGTGGTAAACCCAAATAAAATTAATAAAATGATTAATATAGATAATTTATTTAATCTATTCCCTCCCCAAGACAATGAAAATAAGCAAATAGTTTATATTGATTTTGCTGATAAGCCTGTCTATAAATTAGGGATGTATAAAAAGATAATACTTAATCATATTAATTTTAAAAAGAAAGTTATATCATTTTTTAAACAAACTAATGCTGAACTTAGTATTGAGGAAATGGAAGCAGCAGGAGCATATGTTGCCTACAATAGAGCTTGGTTTTATATAAAAGATATTGATATAACTAATGATGACCATCTTGAAGCTATTTCAACTTATTGTGATGAGGCATTAGAAACTTCTCTAGAACTAGGTATCCAGTTCTACCAGATGGATGAAGAATATGAAAAATGTGCCCATCTTTTAAAGGTTTTAAAAAAATCCCAAGAATTTACACTTTAATTTGGATATCAGAAAAATCCCGGGTACCTTGGAAATACGGGATTTGAAGATATTTAGGAAAATAAGGGGATTAGGAATATAGGTGGGATGGATGAAGGGGTATTCGTATATTAAACCCAAATAATTAAAATAAAATATTATGGCATTCAGAAACAAATCAGTAGTAGATAAAGGATTTACTAACATTAAATCAAAGGTTAGAACTTTAGACTTAATGGTATCTCGAGGTGGGTCATCAGTTGAAGATTTTAGAAAAAATCTAAAAAATCTTTATGAAACTATAGAACAACTAGAAGATGTTATTGAAAGAGAAGCTTCACCATTAAGAAACGGTTAAAAATTTAAATAAAAGTTATGAAGTTAACAGCAGAACAAATTCAAATGAATTGGGTTGAATTTATGAGTAATATTGATACTTATATCTCATCTCCACGTAAAGAAAAATTAAAAGCATTCTATGAGAAGTTTGAAGATCGAATTTCCCTTATGCCTGCTTCACATAAAAAAGAATATCATTCTGCCTTCCCAGGTGGTTATGTTGACCATGTTAATAGAGTAGTTAAAGCGGCTCTATCAATGTCTGCTGTATGGGAAGTTTTTGGTGCTGATATGGATACATTCACTACTGAAGAATTAGTATTCTCAGCTATAAACCATGATTTAGGTAAGATGGGTGATTCGGAACATGAATCATACATCCCTCAGACCGATAAATGGAGAAGAGAAAAATTAGGTGAAGAATATATGCATAATAAAGCTATTGCATTTTCTTCTGTCCCAGATAGAGGATTATTCCTTCTCCAGGAACATGACATTAAATATACATTTAATGAAATGGTAGCTATTCAAACACATGATGGTTTATATGATTCAGCAAATGAAAAATATCTAAAATCATTTATGCCAGAAACTAAACCTAGAACTTCACTTCCATTTATTCTCCATCAAGCAGATATGATGGCAGCAAGAATTGAGTTTGAAATTGAATGGTTACCTAAATTTAAAAATAACGTGGATGTTAGTAAGGAAAATTTTACATTGGGTAACAAATCACAAACCTCTACTAAAAATAAAGCCTTGGGTTCTATTAAAAGTGAAGGTTTAAAAAACATTTTTGACAAATTATAATGGAAATAGTACCTACAACAGCAATAATAGTTATTCTAAGTTTAGTTATTTTAGTTTTAGGGTTTACAACATGGAACCTTTTAAAGAAAAATGAAAAAGCAGAAGATATACTTGTGGGGTATCTTGATTATTTAGATAAAATTTCTAGGGTGATTGAAGCTTCAGATGCTAAAGTTAAAAAAATAGACATTAAAGGCTCATTTGCTACCGATGATGAAATAGGTTTCTTCTTCCAACAAATTAAAAAAATACAAGAAATTCTAAATGAATTTCAATTGAAGAAACTTTAAACTATGGATCATATAATAAGGAAAAAAAAATCTCAAAAACAAGGAAGAGTTTATTTCACTAAAGAAACTGAGGCAGCGATTGTTCAATACAATCGCTCTTCTAATAAAGAAGAACGAAGTGATTTATATCAAAATCATATCCATTGGCCCTTTTATAAATTAACAGAAAATATAATTCACACTTTTAAATTTTACTACACTGATGGGGTTGAAAATCTAGAAGATTTACAACATGAAATCATGGTGTTTTTACTATCTAAAATTCATTTATTTAATCCTGAAAATGGAGCTAAAGCATATTCATATTTTGGTACTATAGTTAAAAGATGGTTAATAGTTTACAATCAGAAAAATTATGGTAAAAAAATTAACAATATTTCAATTCAAGATTTAAATCAATATTCTCAATTAGATACTTCAGATCCTTCTTTTATTGTTCCTAAAAATAGAGAAGCTGATATAGAGACAGTAATTGAAAATGAGGAATTTAGTAATAAAAATTTAAATGAGAATAAAAACTATAAATATGAAGACCGTTTATCATTATTTATAGATCAATATGTAGAATATGTTACTGATAGAATATATGTGTTATTCCCTAAAGGAAATGATGCTTCAATAGCTGATGCTATTTTAGAATTATTTAGAAAAAGAGATAACATTGACGTTTTTAATAAAAAAGCATTATACATCTATATTAGGGAAATGGTAGATGTAAAAACTCCCAAAATTACTAAAATAGCTAATAAATTATATGGTATTTTTAGAGAAAAATATCTATTCTATTTAGAGCACGGTTATTTTCCTCCAAAATAAATTTAAAAAATACATATTTATAATCAAAAACATTATGGGACAATTAGATTCACACGTTTTTGGTGGTAAAACATTTTCGGATATTTTAGAAGAAATTTATAATAACCAAAAGAAAAGAGATGCTCAAGTTGTTGCTTTAATTTCAGAACTTAAACCTTTAGTTCAAGAAATAGGAGATGCTACTCTTATTGTACCTCTTATTAAAGAATATATGGAGATTGGTGTTAAAAATGATGAAGCTTTAATTAAAATGGCTACCATTGTTCAAAGAGCCCTTCAAAATGTAGATGATGATGGTGGTTTAGGAATATCAGATGAAGAAAAAGAACAACTTTTAGCTGAAATGGAAAAGTTAAACATTAACAAAGATAAGGATGCCTAAAGTACCTACAGGATTAACATCTTTAAACTCTCCAACTGCTACTAAAACCTCAAAAGCAGGAATATTTCCTGCTAGGGTTAAAGTAGCAATTACAGATAACACATCATACCCTAACTTATTTCAAAATTTTGGGGAATGGAGTTCTATTGGTTGTCTGTTTTTTGAAGAATTAAATAATCCTAATGGTAACCCTGCAATAAATTCTAATAGTTTTGCTCGCCCCTTATTCCCTAATAACTCTAATATTCCATTACATAACGAAATTGTTTATATTATAGGTTTACCTAATGCTAATGTTCAATCTAATGTAAATGAAATAGCATATTATTACTTTCAAGCTGTAAATATTTGGAATAGTACTCACCACAATGCCATCCCAGATCCAGTTCATACTGATACAATGCCTGAATCACAACAACAAGATTATCAACAAACTGAAGCAGGAATTGTAAGAAGAGTTACAGATGGTGGTACTGAAATTGATTTAGGAAATACTTTTCAAGAAAGACTCTCAATAAGAAATTTACAACCATTTGAAGGTGATTTAATTTATCAAGGAAGATGGGGTCAAACCATTAGATTTGGGTCTACTGTTAAAGAATCAAAAATTTCTAATCCCTGGTCTAAATCAGGAGAAGATGGTGATCCTATTACTATTATTAAAAATGGTCAACATGAAGAGGAAACAGAACCTTGGGTCCCCCAAGTAGAAGATATTAATGAAGATAAGTCTAGTATTTATTTAACTACTACTCAAGAAATTCCAATTGAGTTAGCAAGTAAAAGTTATAAATCATACTCATCTTCCCCTACTGCAGCCCCTATTTTTAATGAAGAACAAATAATTTTAAATTCTGGTAGACTATTATTCAACTCAAAATCAGATTCAATATTATTTTCATCATTTGATACAATAAATTTAAATTCTATTAATAGTGTAAACATTGATACTCCTAAAACAATTATTTCTTCTCCTGAAATTTATTTAGGTGATAAAAATGCTACAGAACCTGTGATATTAGGAGATAAATTTTTAAATGACTTACAAAAGTTATTACTATCTTTAATTCAATTAAGTACTGCTTTATCCACACCAATAGGAACCCCAGTACCTTTTGTCCCAAACGCAGCTATACCAGCTCCAGCTACGGATACTCTTGTTAAAGCACAAAACATGCTTAATAAAATCCAAACATATAAATCTAAAGTAAGTAAATCTAAGTAATGTCTAAGGCTTTAAATAATTTAATTAATAGAACTGTTACTAAGGTAATAAAAAATACTGCTAAATTAGAATTAGCAGTAGATAGTATAATTGATAAGTTTAAAGAAGGCTGTCCACCAAAATCAGAATTATTAGTTATAACTAAACAAAAAAACCAATTACAATCAAGTTTAGAAAATGTTGTAAGTGCTTTTAATAAAGTTCAAACAACCGCCCAAGTTACACAAACAACAGTATCTACAGTTTCAGCAGCTGTTCAAGTAATAAAACTTATTCCTATACCAACCTCAGTTCCCCCTGGTATTGGTATTCCTATTAATGTAATTACTATTTTAGCAGATTCTTTAGATACATTAGGAGACTTATTAAAAGGAGCACAAGGAGCTTTATCAACTGTACCATCAGTTGCTGGTACTATTAATTCAGCAGCTAATAATGCAATTTCAAAACTTCAATCATTAGACATTTTATTAAATAGTTGTATTGAGGAATTAGCTGAAGGTTTAGATCAAAATGAAAAAAATAATTTAATTGCTGAGATAGGATTAGTTGCTGCTAGTGCTGGGGATTTTACAAATGTAAATTTAAATTTATTAGATGAATCTTCATTAGAAGAAAGTTTAAACCCTAACCCACCCTCTCCATTTTTATACCAAAAACCAGGATTCCCAACAGCAGATTGGCAGTTTATCATAGAATATAATGCTGATAATGAATTTGATTTTCCTCAAAGAAGAATAAAAGTAGTAAACATACTTGATGATCCTTCAAATAATATATACCAAGGAGCTATACTTTATAATCTTCCTGATGGAAAATATTCTTTTAGTTCTTCAGTAAAAGTATTAATTAATGAAGCTAAATTTGAAGTTGATAAATTAAATAATGATTTAAGTAATCTTATTTTTGAGACAGAAACTAATATAGGTGGTGGCGGCACCGTTTCTGGTGGTGGTACCGTTTCTGGTGGAGGTAGCGGAAGCAATAGCGGTAGTGGTAGTGGTAGTGGAAGTGGTAGCGGTAGTGGAAGTGGTAGTGGTATTCAAAAATTAACTATACCTTCTGAATTTCAAAATATTGTTTTACCTGTACCTGAAAATAATAATGATAATCTTTTTAGTGGTGTTATAACTAAAACTCAAAATTATCAAAGGTTAAAAATAACAGCAGATACAGGAGAAATAAACTTCCCAGTAACTGGAGTAACACCTTTTGGTAGATTTGAATTAACTATAGGTATATCAAAATCAGGGGTTGTTGCACCACCAGAAATCATAACCCTTACCCCTTTTAGAGAAAAAGTAGAAAGAACCCTATTTTTAGGCTCCCCAGGAGATTATATCATTACAGCTACTATTACAGACCAAGAAGATATAGGATCAGTAAATGGAGCTAGAGTAAAATTTGAGGCCATTCCATAATACGTTTAAAAAATTGTTTAACTTGATATTTATAACAAAAAATGAAGTCATCAGAATTAAAAAAATTAATTAAAGAATCTGTAAAAGAAGCAATTCAAGAAGAATTGAAAGAGATTTTACTAGAAGCTGTTAAGACTCCTAAGGTTACAACTATAGCTTCACCACCCCCTATCCCTGTTGTAGAATCAAATATTCCACAACAACCCCAGATGAGTGCTGAAGAGAAAAGAGCAGCATATAAAAATATATTAGGTGATATGAGCAGTACATTTACATCAGCTCAAGTTCAACCTAAATTTCAACCCCAAGGAGGTGATTCAATAAATGGATCTTTACCCCCTGGAGAAGTAGATATGACCCAAATAGCAGGGTTAATGAAAAAATAACAAATGGCAAGAATATTACAAAATAGATATCCCATTGATTCAGTAGAAAGAAAAGCTTTAGGTTTTGGCTTTCCACTAAATGGTCCTTCTGTTTTTGTACCAACTTTTAATACTAGAGAACAAACAAAGGCAAATTTAATTAATTATTTATTAACTAATAAAGGAGAAAGAGTATTTAATCCTGATTTTGGAGCCGATTTAAGAAATTTACTATTTCAAAACATTGAAGATAATACAACTAATGAATTAAAAGAAATAATACAAAATGACATTAATGTATTTTTTCCTCAAGTAAAAATTGAACAAATTGAATTTACTAACCAACCAGATCAAAATACTATTAATTTTACATTAATTTATACAGTTGAAAACTTTGGAATAACTGATGATATAACTATATTACTACAATAATGGCTGATTTAAAAAGAGACATAAGGTATGTTGATAGAGATTTTAATGATTTTAGAAATGCATTAATACAATATTCTAAAACTTATTTTCCTAATACCTATAATGATTTTACAGATACTTCAACAGGTATGCTGTTTATGGAAATGGCATCCTACGTTGGAGATGTGTTATCATTTTATTTGGATAATCAAATCCAAGAAACTTTTATTCAAAAAGCCAGACAACAGGAAAATTTATACCAAATGGCTTACCTTTTAGGTTATGAGCCTAAAGTTACAACTGTAGCAACTGTGAATGTTGATTTTTACCAACAACTTCCTTCAAAATTAAGTGCTAGTGTTTATGTACCTGATTTTGATTATAGTATGTTAATCCCTGAAAATACTCAAATTACTTCAAATACTAATAGTGATATTAAATTTTTAATTGAAGACCCAATAGATTTTTCTTCATCAGGATCTTTAGACCCTACAGAAGTATCTGTATATCAAGTATCTAATGGTAATCCTACTTATTTTTTATTAAAGAAAACCAGAAAAGCAATTTCAGCAACAATTAATAGTACTGATTTTACGTTTGCTGCTGCTAAAAGATTTGATACTCGTAATATTAATACTACTAATATTATAGGCGTTTTAGATTGCTTTGATTCTGATGGTAATGAGTGGTATGAAGTACCAAATATGGCGCAAGAAAACGTATTTGATACCATTAGAAACACAAATGTAAATGATCCCACATATAATAAAGAGGCAGATGCTCCTTATCTATTAAAATTAAAACAAGTACAAAGGAGATTTGTAACAAGATTTATAAATTCAGGATCATTACAAATAGAATTTGGTGCTGGTGCTACTACTAATAATGATGAAGAAATAGTCCCAAACCCAGATAATGTAGGTTTAGGTTTACCATTTGAAAGAGATCAACTTACAACTGCTTTTTCACCTCTTAACTTTATCTTTACTAACACTTATGGTATAGCCCCATATAATACAACTTTAACATTTAGATATTTAACGGGTGGGGGTGTTGAATCTAATGTAGAAGCCGGTACTTTAACCGTATTAGATGATACTAATTTTAGATTTATTAATCCAAATTTAGCAGATACAGCCCTAGCAAACCAAATATTTGCTTCTGTTTCCTCAAATAATACTTTAGCAGCTGATGGTGGTCAGGATGGAGATACAGTTGAAGAGTTAAGATTAAATGCAGTTGGTAACTTCCAAAACCAATTGCGTACTGTAACTAAAGAAGATTATTTGATTAGAACGTTATCAATGCCCTCTAATTTAGGAACAATTTCTAAAGCATTTGCAACCCCTGTAAGTATTGCAAATGAAAGAAATAATCCTGGAGAATTACCAACAATATTAGATTTATATGTTTTAACTTATGATACAAATGGTAATTTATCAATAGCTTCTAATTTATTAAAACAAAATTTATCAACCTATTTAGCTGAATATAGAATGATAAATGATTCAATTAAAATTAAAGATGCTTTTATTATTAATATAGAAGTTATATTTGATATTATTGTATTACCTAATTATAATAATAATGAAACTATTACTAAATGTATTACTTCATTATCAAATTACTTTGCAGTAGATAAATGGCAAATAAACCAACCAATTTTATTTAAGGATTTATATATTCTTTTAGATAAGGTAGAAGGTGTACAAACTGTAAAAAATATACAAATAAAATGCTTATCAGATGAAGCTTTAGGTTACAGTAGTTATGCTTATGATATTGAAGGAGCAACAATTAATGATGTTGTTTATCCTTCTGTTGATCCTATGATTTTTGAAGTTAAATACCCAAATACAGATCTTAAAGGTAGAGTTGTACCATTATAAAATAAAAAGATATGCCAGAATCATTAATAGATAGCTTTAATAAAACTAATTTAGATACTCAAAATTCAGAACCATCTGGGGGTCCTATTAATGATCCCAATTCAAATTTTGAAACTAAATATTCAGCCCAAAATCCATATTTTGTGCAAGGTACACAATTGCAAGAATCTGAATTAAGTTCTTCATTAACTGTAACAGGTTTAGATGTTGAGAGTAATGAAGCAGGTCCTAGACAAGGTGGATCTGGTGGTCCTAATAGAACAAATTCAACAAATATCCCTAGTGGTCAATATAAAGCTATAGGTTCTACACCCTTACCTTTATCTCCAACACCTGGGGGTGCTGCATTAAAAACAAGAGAAAACCAAGATAAAGAATTTACATTAAATGCTTATACCCCAGAAAATACTTATATGCAGGCAATGATAAAATTTAAAGATGAAGCTAAAAATAATTTAATTTAAAGTAACTAATGGCCGTATATAAAATATTTCCCGAAAAAGATGCTACCTTATATAGTTCTTATCCTAGTAAAAATACAGGATTAGACCAAATTATTGAGGCAACTTCCTACCAACAAGATGGCTTAGGACAAGCAAGTAGATATTTAATTAAATTTCCTACAAGCCAAATTTCTGAAATTATTACAAATAAAGTTACTAATGGGGAATATAAAGTATACTTAAGAAATTTTAATGCTGTAGTAACAGGACTAAATTTAGATCAAAAGTTAGAATTTTATCCAATATCTGGAAGTTGGGGTATGGGAACAGGAAGATATAATGACTCCCCAGAAACAACTAATGGTACTAGTTGGGTATGGCAAGACTATTCAGGATCAAATGAATGGCCTACAACTGGATTTGCAGAATATGTTACTGCTTCATTCTCAGGGAGTTCTGTTGAAGGTGGGGGTAATTGGTATACTGGTTCTAATTTATCTTTAGATCCTGTAACCCAATCTCAAACATTTAATTATTCTGATACTAAAGATGTAATAGTAGATGTAACAAACACCGTTGAAACTTGGTACAGTTACTCATTAAACCCACTAAATGGATTTCAAAATGAAGGGTTTTTAGTTAAACAACCCAAAACTAATGAATTTATTAACACAAAAGCTAATAATACTATATTTAGATTTTTTTCAATTGATACTAATACTATTTACCCCCCTCAATTAGAATTTAGATATAATGATTATGTATTTGATACGGGATCATCTAAAAATACTATTCTTCCTCAAGTAGAAAGTTTTATTTCATTATATAATAACCAAGGCACTTATTATTCTGAAAGTATTCCTAGATTAAGATTTGCAGCCCTTCCAAAATATCCTGATAGAGCATTTTTAACTGCTTCATTATATACTACAAACTATTACTTACCAGAGTCACAATCATTGTATGCTATTAAAGATACAGAAACAAATGAATATGTAATTGATTTTGATTCAGAATATACAAGAATTAGTGCTGATGCTACTTCAAGTTATTTTGATTTATATTGTAATGGTTTAGAACCCGAAAGATATTATACAATTTTAGTTAAAACTACTGTTGGTGGTGTAACTAAAGTATTTGATGAAAATATAATGTTTAAAGTAGCTAAAGGATAATGCAGTACAAAAAACAAAATAACACAACCCTAGGACAACAGGATCAAGGATCTTTAACATTCCAAAGACCACAAGATCAAGGATCTTTAACACCCCAAAGACCACCTAAACCTAATGATAGTAATAGACAAGCATTATTAAACAGACAAGTTTTTGATAAAAATGCTTTTAAAGATACTATTAATACTGATTTTACAGAATTAGTTAGCTCCCAGGACCCACAATTTTTTAGTATTGATTTAGCTACACAAGAAGATTTCTTTCAGTTATATGATAAATTCTTTTTTGAAATACCTAAACTTGGAGAAGTAAATTCTCATTCGTATCTAGTTGAAACTAGTGGTGAATATATAGATTTTTCTCCTAGAGAAGAAGAAATACAAGCCCTATTAGAAGAAATAGCAGAATTAAGACAAGAAAATTTAGAACTTAGACAAGACTTTGCAGCAGCCCTTACTGAACAATTTGGCTCATCTGATTCATCCGGGAGACCAGTAGCTGCAGAAGCAGTAGAATCATCACCAAGACAAATAGCAGGTACTGCTTAAATATAATATTATAGTAAATGAGTGAAGACGCAATAAATATAAATTTAGAGAATAAAATGAATAATTCTTACAAGAATTACTCAAAACCTGCTTCAAACCCTATTGAAAGTGTTACTGCAAATAACCTTACAATAGGAACTGTTAATGTTAGTGCATCTATAACTTCTATCCCTCCATCTCAAATAATTCCTGATGGGTTTGAATTTTCTAACTCAGATATTATTCCCTCAGAATTAATTTCAGGTTCATATGCTCCTCAAGATCCTAGTTCTTCAATTGAACTTTTTATTTATGATCTTAATAAAAATGTAATTACAAATAATTACAATTACACAAATTGGGAGATAACAAAAAATACTGAAGTACCAAATATTCCTACAACTTTTACTAATGATCAGGGATTACAACAAGAAGAAATATCTACAGGCTCTATAACTACAGATTTAATACAAGTAAATCCTGCAGGAGATGCCTATGAATTAGGTATAGATAGTGGTGAAGTTTATGTTCTTTATAATTTTCTTACTAATGAGTTAGGCTCTTCTAATTCAAATCCTTTTTATATAGCAGAAATATCTAGTGATAGAACTGAAATTAGATTAAAATCTAATACAATAGAAAATGTTTACATTAGAGAAGGGTATACTCAATTAAAAAGTAAATTAGACTCATCTAGATACTTTGATGAATTTTATATCAATTTTTATAATAATGTTTACTCTGTAGGTATTAATTGTCTTTTAGATGATAATTTAGAAGAAGGGCCTTCAATCTTAATTAAAACCTTTACCCCAATCCCTATAAATAATAAAGTAGGGGATAAAGCTTATGTTGTTACAAAACAAAGTGAAACATTATCATGGCAAGTAGATTTTTATGATGATTTTTCAGACTTAGTTAATAATGCTACTTACATTAAAGGTCCTAATATTAATATTTCTCTACAGGATTTAGTTAATAATTCAACAACATTAAAATCTAAATCAGATTTATTAAATACTAAATCTTCAGAATCTTTAGATAGTGTATTAAATGTATTAAACCAAAAAGGAGTAACAATTACTCCAAACTATTCATATAATACATTCGATCAATTTATTAATTTCTCTTCAGCTAAAGAAAGGATTAATAACTTTTATGAAAAAGTTTCTCAAATACAAGCTTACCAAGCTGATATTGATGTTATTACAACTACAACAGGTTCAAATCCTAATGTTAGTGCTATTTCTCAAAGTTTAGCTAGTTTACAAACTAACATTTCAAATTTAGTTGAGAATTTTGATGGGTATGAAAATTATTTATACTATAATTCTTCATCATTTGCATATCCAAAAACAGGATCTGCTTACCCATATCCTTTACAACCTACTGGAAGTACAGAAGTATTAGAATGGATGGGTAGCGATGTAGAAGGATCTCAATATTATGGGGGTATTATATTATCTGCTTCTTTATATGATGAAGATAATCAAAATTGGTTATATTACACTATTCCATCATTTATTACAGAAAATTCTGATAATGATGAATATGTTTCTTTTTCTAATATGGTGGGTCAATCATTTGATGAAGTTTGGCTTTATACTAAAGCATTAAGTGAAAGATATAATACAACCAATAACCCAGACACAGGTTTACCCTTAGGGTTAGCTGCAGATGCTATTAAGGGTTTAGGGTTTGAAACCTTTGGAAATAATTATAATAACCAAGATAATTTTATAGGTTTAACAGGTGAAGATAATGGTGATTATGTTCCCCCAACAGGCAGTGAATTAATTACTAAATATGTAGCTATTAACAGTGGTTCTATTGTTAATTACTGGGATATAGGTTATTCATGGTTGAATTATGTTGAGCAACTTAATGAAGCAGGATTTCCTTATGCTATTGATAAAGTAAGTAAAGAAATATATAAGCGTCTTTACCATAACATGGCTTACCTTACTAAGAAAAAAGGTACAATTTCGGGTTTAAGACAATTAATCAATATTTGGGGTATTCCTAATACTATTCTTCGAATTAATGAATTTGGGGGTAAAAACAGAGATAATACTGATGACTATGACTTATGGTATAAACGTTATAGCTATGCGTATACTCCAGTGGCTAATTCATATGCAGCAAGCTCCTCGGTTCGTATACCTTGGATGCCTTTAGAACGTAATTATATAGCAGATAACCAACAATATATAGTACCTGATGGTATTGCTCTTAGGTTTAAAACATTTGGACATCCATCTTCAAGCTATGGAGGATCTTATTATAGCCAATCAATAGCCGTTAAAAAATCAAATGGAACAGCAGATGATGAGTTTGATTGGGGTATTGGTTTATATTATGAAGACCAACCTTCAGGTTCATATTCAGGATCTAGTTTTAGTGACTATTATGATTATGGTAAATTAAGATTTTACATATCATCTTCCCAAGCAGATGGAGGAGTACAAATCTCAAATGACATTGAGTTACCCTTCTTTGATGGTGGGTGGTGGACTGTTTTACTTCAAAGAGACCAACACGTAAGTGCTAGTGATAACTCTCAAGGTACTATTTATACATTATATGCTGCCAATAAAATTGATAATGGGTGGGATGGAAATTCTATAGGATGGACTGGCTCTGTTAGTATAAATTCTAAAAATGTAACAGGATTTATAGGATATGATGGTGGTTTTTATGAAGAAGCTATTTATGAAGAAGAAGCTACAGTAGCAGAATCAATTAATGAGGCTTGGAATAGGTTTGGGGTAACTGAATATGATGGAGTTTATGTAGGAGGTTATGTATCTGGATCAAAAGTAATGACTGAAGTTTTAAATGAAGGTTCCAAAATATTTTCAGGCTCATTACAGGAATTTAGATATTATTCTAACAATATAGCTAAAACAGTATTTAATGATTTTGTAATGAACCCTGAATCCGTAGAAGGAAATAACATTACAGGGTCTGAATCATCTTTTGACATTGTAAACTTTAGAGCTCCTTTAGGTAATGAATTAGAATACACATTTACTTCTTCTTATAGTAGTTCTTACACTGAAAATATTTCATCATCACATCCCTCAATAACAGGATCTGCACCTTTATATGTGGTAACTCAATCATTTAGGGATCCCTTAACAGGTGGGTTAACTTCAAGTTATGAATTTATTCATTACTCATCTTCTACTATAAGAACATATAGTAAAACAAATGTTGAAACTTATTTCTTAGATCAACCTTCTATTGGAATTAGAAATAGGGTGTCAAATAAAATACAAGTTGAAGATGGGGAAGTATATGGTAATGTTTTATCTAAATATAGAAGTATACAACAAAATTATTTAATTAGTGAAAGCTATACTGAAGACATTTCAAGTTTAGAAGTTGGTTTTTCACCCCAAGATGAAGTTAATGATGATATTGTAGCATCCTTTGGTTATGGTGTAATATCAGATACACTTGCAGATCCTAGATTTGCCTTTAGTGGTAGTCAAACATATTACCCTAAATTAAGATCTATTGCAAATGATTACTTTAAAAAATACACAGAAGGAAATGTTTGGGATTATTTAAGATTAATTAAATACTTTGATAATTCAATATTTAAAGCAATTAAATCATATGTTCCTGCCCGTACAAGTGTTACTACAGGTGTTATTGTTAAACAACACATGCTTGAACGTAATAGACGCGTTCCTGTAACAGTTGATCCAAATACAATAATAGCATATACTCCTGAAACAGGCTCAGTAGTAGGGGGTCAATCAACAGCTACTGGTAATAATAGTCCTATTTCATATAGAAATTTAGAAATTACAGGAAGTCTTAATGTAGGAGCAATAACTGGTAGTAATGGTGGTGTTCCTCCTAATTTAGAAGGACAAGTTTCTGCTAGTGGACCTGGGTTTAATATTGTAGCTGTAACCCAAAGTTGGAGTGGTAGTAACCAAACTATAAGTGGATCAGTTCCATATGTAGATCAAACTCAAACTGAATTTTTTAATGGTGAGTATAGTGGTAGTGAATTTATAGCAACTACACAATCATTATTAAATAACCCATTTGCACCTTCACAAACATTAAATACTAGTTATAATATACAAGTAACAACAAGTTTAGGAAAATATTTAAATTTAAATTTTGGGTTTAATCAATACTTAAATACCTATCCTTCATTTTCACTAGATTTAGAAACAAAAGTTTTTGATGCCCAAACATATACCCAATATCAAGATCAAATTGATATAGAAATTGAGGGGTGGTATCATACAGCTTCTCTTTTGACAGGTAATGGGCGAAATAAAGCATTATTAGCACTAGTTCAATTCCCCTCAAACCCAGAATATTTCTTTATCTATAACTTTTCATTCCCTATGGAAGGGGCCATTGTTACAGGCACAACAAACAACTCTAGTACTACATATTTTAATGGATTTTTTGGTGCTAATGGAAAAGGTGAATTAAGAACACAATACCGCTTTCCATTACCTCCTACAGAGTCAGGGGGGATGGCAGGAATTTTAAATGGTATTTACAAACCCCTTAATATAGGTCCATATTTTAAATTAGATCTTAATGATAGTGAAAACCCATCACCTAATGGTCAATTTTTTCAAAGTGGTGCACCGAATACACCTTCTTTTCAACAATCAACAGAATTAGGAAATTTAGACTCTAATATTATAGTTTCCTCAGTACTAGGTAATGAAGATAATTTAACAATTACTCAGCATTCATCTCCAAACCAAAGATATTGGTGTCGATATCAATGGACCAGACCTGAAGATAGCAATCAAAGACCTATACAAATATTAGATGAAAATGATAATCCAATTCAATTTTCTAATTGGAGTAAAACTTTTAATACATCATCAATTGATCCTACTGAAGCTAATCCTGCGGGAAGTGTTGGTGGTATGGTTATAACTGCTTCAATAATGTTTAGTAACTATAAATTTGAAACATTTGATAGTAGTACACCTTTAACCTCAGCATCCTATGGTTCTGATATATGGTACAACGCATTAAATTCAGGATCTGATAGAGGGTTAGAAGCTGGTACTGGTAGTATGCTTTTAGTAGGTACTACTTGGACAGGATCATATGGAGATAGTGGTTATTATGTTCCTTATGGGTTAATGTTTAGTGAATATAGTTATGATACAGATGGAAGTTTAATTGATAATATAAACACATTAGCTAATCTTCCTTCATTTGAGTTTGATATATTAAATTCATCATCTGATGCAGGATTAAATGGATCCCCAGCAACTGTAGATGCTTATAATTTAAGTGGTAGTTTATTTAAACAAGAATTAAATAACGTAAGCGGATTAATTTCAATAAATTCTTCAACTTTTACCAAAAATTCTTTAGGATATCTTTACAATGTGCTTGAAAGTAGACAACTAAGTGGATCAGCATTTAGTTTATCTGGTCAATGGACCCCTACAGGATCACAAGATTTACAATATGTTAACTTTAATCCACAATTACCCCCATTTGATGAATTTTACAATACCCCATTTAATGCTCTAATTAATAATGTTACTCAAAGTAGACCAAATACTTACTTACAGGTAGTAGAATATGAAGGTGGTTCGTCAACAGGATCATCAGGAGTACCTTCAAATGTTATTCCTATTTCATTAGGATCAGCTGAAAAAGCTAATATTCCTGATAGTTTTTACACACAAAAATCATCAATAACCTCAAGATATTTAGGAAGTAAATTACAAAGTGCAAATTATAACACCTTTACCACTTCCGGTAGTAAGATTCAATATTTAAATGGAGAAATATCAGGTAGTATTTTTTCAGGTTCAAATCAATCAGAAGAGTTTACTTGTTTTGTAGCAGGAACTCAAATAACTACTGTTAATGGTAGTAATAAAAATATAGAAAATATAAAAATTGGTGAAACTATAACAACTTGGAATGAAAATACTCAAAAAACAGAACCTGGAATTGTTGGTGATTTAAAAGTTAGTAAAGTAGAATCTATTGTTAAATTAACATTTGAAGATGGAAATATTATTAATACTACAAAAGAACATCCATTTTATGTTGAAGGAAAAAATTGGATTACTGCTGCTAATTTAGTTGTAGGAGATGTTTGTAAAACTATTAATAACTCCCCAACAATTATATCATCAATAGAAATAACTAATGAATCAACTACAGTATACAATTTATTAAGTGTAGCTCCTAACCATAATTTTTATGCTAACGGTGTATTAACTCACAATAAAAACCTAATTACAATTACAAGTCCTGTTTATGGTGGGGATAGTTCAAGAGGTACTATGAAATCTGTAAATACACCTATAGGATCTGTTAATAAACACCCAATTTATATTGCCCATTATAAATCATCAAAAGAAACTCCTGAATTATTTGGAACTTATACATTTGATATAGATTCTTTAATTCAAGTTCCTTTGGAAGATATTACAGGAGATAAAGCCCCTATATTACCTACTATTTTAAAAGTTGATGGTAGTAATAATAGGTTAACGGATGTACGAAGTACATTTGAAGTTGATAGAAACTCAGCAGTTTCATACAACACCCCAGTACAATATATTTCAGGATCTACAAATAAAATAGATTATACTACTTTACCTATAGGAGATAATAGAATATATCAAGGTGGTTTAGAATATCAAAATGTTTTTACCACCCAACCTGCCCAAAATAAAGGTGTTACAACAGCATCTTGTTTTACGTGTAGTTGGTTCCAAGGGGTTGATGACAATGATATATCTAATAAAGATATGTTATTATCTTCATCATTAACTTTTGGTTCTGTTACAGGATCCTCGGGATTTGGGTTTATGAGAGTAGTTACAGGATCTGCTGGATCAGATTCAGGAGAATTTAAATTAACTGGTACTCCTTTTACATTTTCAGGTTCTTGGAGAAATACAGATCAAATTAATAAGTTTTATTGGTTTTCTACATCTCCATGTTTAGCTACTGTACATAGTCTTAATGTATTAGCTAGTATGTCTATAGAAATAGGAACTAGTTATGAAAATAATGGAGCTATGCCAGGAATTCCTCAAATCAAGGACTCTGTTGATCCAAACAACCCAAACTCATTTTGGAGATATAGTCCTGCAAAAAGTGCAGATGATACAGGAGAAAACGAATTATTGGACTACCAGGACTTTGGTCAAAACCTTATATTTAAAAAAGGAGATGAAATCAGGGTAGAATGGAATGTAGATGAAACAGGTCTGACGAATCGTCAAATTTTAAAATCCCAAGTGTTTACTGTAATAGATGTTCCTCCAAGTGGGGCGGCTGATGATTCACCAACTGAGAGAGTTGAATTTAATTGGAATCAAGGTGATGGCTCTCAAGCCTACTTCCCTGTTGGGTGGAATAAAAGTAGACTTTATAACAGACTTGTAGTGTATCCTAATCCTAGAGATTTTGATATTCCTAATGATACAGTCAGTAGTTTTACAGTTAGAAGAAGAGTTAATGCTGATGATAGGGTAATTATATATCAACAAGCCCCTCAAAATGTAAAAGGAGCTAGAACCCCTTCCCCATCAGGGTATTTAATTCCATCAGATATGACACCCGTACAAAAAACAAATGTAAGGTCACTAATAACACAATTAGAAGCAAAAAATGCTTTTCCAAGTGATATAACAGATAACGAACCTTTAAGAGGTAAAGATCTTTAATAATAGTTTGGAATAAAAATAAAAAATTCATATATTTATAAATAAAATAATATAACATGGGATATTTAAATAATCAGGTAGTAACAGTTGATGCTATCCTAACTACAAAAGGAAGGGAACTCTTAGCAAAGGGTGATGGTTCTTTTAATATTCAATCGTTTGCACTAGCAGATGATGAAATTGACTATACTTTATATAATCCAAATAATCCTTCAGGTTCAGCTTATTATGGAGAAGCTATTCAAAATATGCCTTTATTAGAAGCATTTCCTGATGAAACTCAAATGATGAAGTATAAGTTAGTAACTCTCCCAAGAGATACAGCTAAAATGCCTGTAGTTAGTTTAGGTGTTTCTGTTATTAAAATGAAACAAACATCAACATTTACAGTTACTCCTCAAACATTAAATTATTTAGGTAACAATTCAGTACAAGAATCTTCTGGATATTTATTTACTGTAAGTGATGTAAGACAATTTTCAGTTAATAATGGAGTAATTGGCCAGGGAATAGCAACACGAGATGCTACAAGATTGAATAATAATTCAATGCAAACTAATGGTACTAATGTATCTAGAACCGTAATAGGAACTAGTTGTGTATTAACAGCAACAGGAGTTAATACTTTATATGGTCAAGGTGGAAATTCAGCAACAATTTTATACAGTACTCTAACAGTAATTGGTAGAGATTCAGGAGCAAGAATACAAGTACCAATCCAAATCACAAGAACATAATTAAAATAATATGGCTGATCAAACAAATAATATAGCAACTTTTTCTCCTTTAGACCAAGGGGATTTATTAATAAGTACTGAAAATGTAGCAAGTACAGTATGGTTAAATAATACACCAACTTTAACTGAATACTACACATCATCAATACAAGTTAATAGTGCAACTGGTCAATTTTATTATAATATTTATTTTGAAGAAGAAGCAACAGGATCTGTACAATTTGCTATAGCTTACTGTGATGCTGATGGTAGTGGTAGTATTTTATATAACCCCAATGTTGATGGTTTATCCCCAACTAGAACAAATTATGGTCAGTATAGATCTTTGATTTTAGGAGATGAAGAAGAATCATTTGTATTTGGTAATCAATCAGCATCTTATTTTTATGCTCTACCAGTAGAAAGATCAGGATATAAAGAAGAATTACTCCCAGGGGTAATGACTTTATGTTTGTCAGGATCTGGTGCTAGTGATAATTTATATCTTACAGATGATAGTAAATTAGGTGGTGCTGCTGTATTCTCAGAAGCAGGTAGAGTTTATAATTTAGTATCAGGTTCAGCTGGAACCGTATATCAAGGTGTTAATGAAAATGGATGGACATCCAATTCAGGATCTTATGGTTGGTTTATGCCTGATATTGGAACCATATTACTAAATGGTCCTGCATTAGATGGTACATTTGCTGATGGTGGTGTAGATTTAGGTACTTTAAGAACCTCAAATACTGAAGTTAACAACCCAGAAAAATTACTAAATAAATTAAATTTAGGAGGTGAAGCTTCTACATCCCCAGGATGGACATTAAATTCAAACGAACAATTATCATCTGATTTTATATTTGTTAGAGCAAGAAGTCAAAACTTTAATTATTCAACTAACCCATCATTTATTTCAGGATCAGATGGTGCTGTACTATATGATTCTTTTATTAATGATCCACAAGTATACATTACCACAGTAGGTTTATATAATGATGATCAAGAATTAGTAGCAGTAGCAAAATTATCTAGACCATTATTAAAAGACTTTACTAAGGAATTACTTGTAAGAATCAAGTTAGACTTCTAATGAATGAGTGCTTGGAAACAATTCACAACCAAAGATGTTACAATAACATCATTTATAGCAGATAAAGGATTTTCTTTTACTGGAGGAGAAATTACCGGATCTGAAAATGGAATTAATATTTACGAAGGTAAAAATGTCCATTATACTTCTTCGGCAAATGTTCAAACTGGATTTGAATATTCTTCTTCTGTAAACTCAATATATAATAGTGCTAAACAACTTTATTATAAAAATTATCTATCTTCAAGTATAGGTGATTTTGCTAATACAGGTAGTTTAATACCTGGTGTAACCCCAGAAGATGATGTATTGCAAGGAGATGTAAATAATACTTTATATGATAATTACTTACAATCAACATTACTTCAAGACAGAACATTTCCTACACAAAGTAATGGCCTTATTACTACAGTATCAATTCCAGCATATCTATATGGTGAAAAAATAATCCCATATACTTTTGAATTTAATTACACAGGGGCATTATTTCCTAATGGAGTACTCTTAACAGATGATGGGGATGGTAATGTTTTATACGGATCAGATGTTGTTGGTCAAATATTTTATTCTCATGGTATAGCAGTATTTACTTCAAAAAGTTTTGAAACTATAGGAAGAGATATAAATACAACTCCTTCAGAACTTGATACTACTACAATTAATTTTAGTTCATCTCTTACGATATATGAACAACAATATAAATGTACAATAGCCGAAAATGAATTTGGCTCTTCAACAAACCCAACTCTTTTAACCCAATCAATAGATGGAGCTGCAAATGATTCATATTACCCATTTGCAACAGCCTCATATTTTGAACCTTATGTAACCTGTGTAGGTTTATATAATGGTGCTAAAGAATTAGTAGCTGTAGGAAAATTATCTTTTCCACTCCCCGTTTCCCAGTTTACAGATACTACTATTATTGTAAATTTCGACGTATGATAAATTGGAAATATCAAGATCAAGATATTACTAATATCTCAGATTTCCCTGATGACACATATGGTTTTGTGTATAAAATAACACATTTACCTACAGGAAAATCTTATATTGGTAAAAAAATTTTATATTTTACTAGAAAAGTAAAAATGGGAAAAAAAGATTTAAAACAATATGAAGGCGTTGTAGGACGTAGACCTTCATATAAATTAGCTATTAAAGAATCTGATTGGAAAACCTATTGGGGTTCAAATAAAGAATTACTAGAACTAATTAAAACAGAACCAGAAGAAAACTGGGAAAGATGGATTATTAAAGCTTGTCCTACTAAAAAACTCTTAACATATTACGAAACAAAATATTTATTTATTTACCAAACATTAGAAAACCCTGATGAATTTTGGAATGATAATATTTTAGGAAAGTTTTTTACTAAGGATTTTGACTAAGCGTTGATGCCTTAAATTAGTTATGTATATTATTACCCATGGTAAATGAACTACTTGTTAATTTAGTTAATTCTGTTTTAGGAACAGGAAAAAGAACTGCGAGGGGCAATCAAGCTCATACGTGTCCTTTTTGCAATCACCATAAACCTAAATTAGAAATTAACTTCTCAGAAAATAAAAAAGGATATAACCCTTGGCATTGTTGGGTTTGTAATAAAAAAGGTACTAGAATATCTTCTTTATTTAAACAAATTAAAACAACCCCAGAGAAGTTTACTGAATTATATAAATTAATAGGCAATGAATCTGAAAGGGATGTAGTTGTAACTAATAAAAATTTAAAACTCCCCCCAGAGTATCAATCATTTAAAAATATTACTTCTTCAAACATTGAAGGTAGAACAGCTTTATCCTACTTAAAATCTAGAGGTATTACTCAAGATGATATAGACAAATATAATATAGGATATTGTACATCAGGTAGATACCAAAATATGGTTATTATTCCATCTTATGATGAACAAGGTAAATTAAATTATTTTACAGGTAGATCATTTGAAAAAGAACCATATGTGAAATATCGCAACCCAGAAACATCACGTGATATTGTACCATTTGAATTGTTTATAAATTGGAAATTACCGTTAGTACTGTGTGAAGGACCATTTGACGCCATAGCCATTAAAAGAAATGCTATACCCTTATTAGGCAATAATATACAGTCTAATTTAATGAAAAAAATAGTAACATCAACAGTAGAAAAAATATACATAGCATTAGACAATGATGCGTTAAAAAAATCACTAAAATTCGCTGAAAAGTTTATAAATGAAGGTAAGGAAGTTCATCTTGTTGAGCTTGAAGGAAAAGATCCTAGTGAAATGGGTTTTACCCAATTTACAAATTTAATTCAAAAATCATCTCCACTCACCCAATACACCTTAATGGAGAAAAAATTATCATTAATATGAGTAAAAGAAATATTAAAAAATCCTACAACAGGATTTTAGAAATCTCGGCAGATTCAAAACAAATTACCCTACCAGATTCACGTTACTATAGACGTAATGGTGAATACTACCCCTCAATTACATATGTTTTGGGTTCTTACCCTAAAGGCAAATTTTTTGAAGATTGGCTTAAAAAAGTTGGATATTCTGCAGAGTATATTGTAAGAAAAGCTGGAGAAGAAGGTACACAAGTACATGAAATGATTGAAGATTATTTAAATGGTAAAGAATTAAATTTCTTATCCAATGGTCAACCTATGTACAACCCAGATGTTTGGCAAATGTTTTTACGTTTTGTAGACTTTTGGGAAGAATACAACCCAACATTAATTGAAACCGAAGTTCACCTATTTTCGGATGAGTTAAAAGTAGCAGGTACTTGTGATATGATTTGTGAAATGGAAATTGATGGTAAAAAAGAATTATGGGTAATTGATTTTAAAACATCAAATAATTTACAAACTACTTACGACTTACAAGGAGCTATTTATGCTAAATGTTATGAAGAATGTTATGGTAAAAAAGCCGATCGTGTAGGTATTTTGTGGTTAAAATCAAAATCAAGAGGTGCTGATAAAACAGGCCAACGTTTAAAAGGTAAAAATTGGGAAATGTATGAATCAAAACGCACACAAGAAGAAAACCTTGGTATTTTTAAAACAGTTAAAAAGTTATTTGATTTAGAAAACCCAACCCATAAACCCATATTTACTGAATTTAGAACGCAAGCTAAAAGAAAATTGTGATATTTATAATAAAATATTCAATTTATGATATCCTTAGTTCAACTACTTAAAGAAGCAACAGAAAAACCTAAAGCTATTATATTAGCTGGAGCCCCAGGAGCTGGTAAAGGCTATATTTTACGTGGTTTAGATTTAAGCGGTTTAAAAATAATGAATGTAGATGATATTTACATTCAAAATTTAAAAAAAGCAAATGTTAGCTTAGATTTAAAAAATGCAACTCCTGAAGAAAGAAGTGAAGCAGCCAAAGCCATGGCATCTGCTGTTAAAGATTTTAGAGGTGATATTGCTTCTACAATTGAAGGAAAAGAATCATTTGTTTTAGATGGTACTGGTGCTTCATATAACCAAACAGCTAAACTAAAAAATGAATTAGAAGAAGCAGGATATGATGTATTCATGCTTTATGTTTATACTGATTTAGAACGTTCATTAAAACAAAATCAAAATAGATTTGAAAAATCAGGTGGTAAAGATAGAAGTTTAGCACCTGCAATTGTAATGCGTACGTGGATGGACGTAACTAAAAATTATGAACCATACAGAGATTTATTTGGTGGGTATGCAAGTGAAAATTTTGCATTGGTAGCTAATACTTTAGAGGGAGATAAATTAGAAAATTTAGAAGATATAATTAAAAAATATCTAACCCCATTCAAACCAACAGGCACCAAACCTAAAACCCCATCTCAGCAAAAAAGATCTGATGAAAGAAAAGCTAAAGAAGCTGAAATGATTAAATCATTGTTAAATGATGAATTTGTGGAAGATATAACTAGTGACGGTTTGTCTAAAGAAGAAGCACAAATGAGATTAGCAAAATTCTTACGTTCATGAGTAAAGTAATAGCAGCATATGGTGGTGGATTTAAACCACCTACAAAAGGTCATTTAGAAGTAGTTAAAAGAGCTTTAGCTGCTCATCCTGAGATAGATGAATTTATTATTTATGTTGGGGGTAAAGAACGTAATGGTATTAGTCAAACTGAATCACTTTTAATTTGGGATATATTTAAAAAATATCTTCCCATGAAGGTAAAAATAGAACCATCTAAACTACCAATTGGAGATATTATACGCTTAGGTAAAAATAATCCTGAAGATAAAGTTTTATTTGTTATTGGTGGTAGAGAAGGTAGACAGGATGATTTAGATGATATTGCTAATAGAACTAAAAATATAGAACAAACCTATCCTAATATGGAAGTTACAGTTCAAACTACCCCTGATGAAGGTATGAGTGGAACTAATGCTCGAAAAGCAGCTAAAATATCTTCAGATAAATTATCTCCCTACTTACCAGATGAATTAACTGATAAAGAAAAAGAAGAAGTATTTAATATTGTAAGACCAGTTGTAAATGAAAAAAAAGATCCTAAAAAAGGTACAGGTAAAAAACCTGAGGGGTCAGGTAGAAGATTATACACAGATGAGGATCCAAAAGATACAGTAGGTATTAAATTTAGTACTAGGCAAGATATTGTAGATACTTTAAATAAAGCTTCTTTTAAAGCAAAATCCCATGCTAGACAATCTCAGATTATTAATTTAATCCATCAAAGAGTAAGAGCTGCATATGGTAGAGCTAAAGATCCTAAAGTTAAAAAACGTTTGAAAACAGCTTTGGATTATGCTGAACAACGTAAAGAGGCCTCTAAGAAAAAAACACAACGTTTAAAGAATCAAAAGAATGAAAACATAGCTCCTAACCATGATGGTAAGGCAGCTCCATTTGGTTCAGGCTATGATAAAGTTAAAGAAAATATTAATGAAGAAATAACTAAATCTCAATTAGATGCTATTGAAGCATATGCTGATAGACTATTTGCTAAGTTAGGGATTGACATTGAATTTACCAAACACTTTTTAGATAGAGTAAATGATGAAAGAAATAAAAAACCAATTACAATTCCAGAACTAATTGGTATGTTTAAACGTTTACATAAAAAACATGGTAAACCTTTATCTAAAGTAGATGATGATTTTGATGCAGTGGTTAAAGATTTTAATAATAATATTAATATACCATTTGCCATAAACGTAACACCTAATGATATTGATTTAGTTGCAAAAACAGTAATGAGAAAAAAAGATTTTAAAACATCAACACCTGTTATTGCTCTTAATGAAAATGCTTCATATCAAAAAGATATTAATCTTATTGAAAAATTAGCAACATTAACTCAACATATGTTAGATAAAGGTATGAATATAGAACCTTTACCTAATTTAGAATTTGTTAATGGAGATAGTGAAAATGCACGTGATTTTTTTGGTAAAACAGCGTATTATAACCCAACCTCTCAAACTATAGTACTATATACCGAAGGTAGACATCCTAAAGATATAGCGCGTAGTTATACACATGAAATGATTCATCATATCCAAAATTTAGAGGGGAGATTAGGTGATATTACTACAACTAATACTCAAGAAGATGATAATTTAAATAAAATTGAAGCTGAAGCTAATTTAAAAGGTACAATGACATTCAGAAATTGGACTGACAGCTTAAATGAAGCCATTGTAGGTGATAAAATCGAATGTGATGGTTGTGGTTGGAGTTGGAATATAGTAGATGGTGGGGATGATTTATTTATATGTCATAAATGTGGACATGATAATACTCCATTAAATGAAGCTAAACCATACAAACATAAATATGGTTTTGATGATAAATTAGGTAATGATCCATTCGGTTTAAACCAATTTGCTAGAGAAATAGCTGAAGGTGTATTAAATGAAGGTCGTTATGATAAATTTGTAAATCAAATTTCTAAAATTGCATTTGAATCATTTAAAGATATTCATGATAGAGGAGACAAAAGAGGTGAATTCGAATTTACAGTAGGCCCTGATGATGAAGACATATTTTCAGACCAATTTGAATTTGACTTAGCAGGTGTTGTTGAAATTACAGATGATGAGTATGTTGTAGATGGCGGTGCAAATGCTGGGTTTGATAATGAAGGTGAGGAAATAACTCCCTTATTATCTTTAAAATTTAAAATACCTAAAAACCCAAATTGGCAAGAAATATCATTTGATATTAAAGATGTTGTTAGACATGAACTAGAACATTTAACTCAAGATGGTTTAAATGTAGTTCCTGGTAAACAAATGGGTGATGATAATATGGTAAGAGCCATGATTGATATGGATTTACTACCTAAAAGCCAATATTATAAACTAGAAAAAGAAGTAGATGCAATGCTTCAAGGTTTATATTTTAAAGCTAAAAAATCAAAACGTCCATTTAAGGATGTTATAGATGATTATTTAAATATATTTGTTAGCCAAGAAATAATTACATCTAAAGAAAAAGAAGATATATTAAATGTTTGGAGAAGCAGAAGAAAGGCATTATCTTTACCATTATTCGAAAATGAACTAGATATGGATTATAAGATTTTTTCCGATATGGATGGGGTTATTACTGACTTCAACAATCGTTATAAAAACTATGCAGGTATGATGCCTGCTGAATATGAAAAGAAATTTGGTAAAGACAAATTTTGGGAATTAGCTGACAAAGAAGGTGTTGCATTTTGGGTAGGAATGCCTTGGATGGAAGATGGTAAAGAATATTGGAATTATATTAAAGATTATGATGTAGAGTTGTTATCATCACCTTCAAGATCTGAAACTTCAAGATTAGGTAAAAGATTATGGGTTAGAAATAACCTACCAGGTATTAAATTAACTTTAGCTCAAGCATATAATAAACGAAACTATGCAGCACCTAATCATATATTAATTGATGATAGAGAATCTAATATTGAACAATGGAGAGAAAAAGGTGGTATAGGTATTCTACACACCTCAGCAGCTAATACAATCCAACAATTAAAATCATTAGGATTATGAGTAAATTAAATACATTAGCTGGTGGTTATAAAGGAGGATCTCCTAGAGTTAGAAGTAATAATTCATTAAAACCATTTTCGGGTGAAGCCCCAAAAGAAATAGATGCCAATGAGTTAGCCGCTAAATTAAAAATGTGGTATACCGATGGCAATTTAACCCAAGAAGGGGTACAAATAGTTTTAAATGAATTAAATAAAATAGTTTCATGAGTAAAGTCCAAGGATTAAATAAACAGTTTACTGAAAAAGATGTTAATAGAATGCGTAACCTTATTCAAGGTAAGCATGGTGAAAAAGTAGGTCAAAGCGTAGGTTATTCTAAACAAGAAAAAAACTATAAAGAAGGAGATATTTGGGAAGCTGATGGTCGTCAATGGACTATTAAAGATGGTATTAAACAAAATATTACTAAGTTAGATAAAGCTAAAAAGGCATATATGATGCCTATTTTTTGTCCTTCATGTGGTTCTAAAATGCACACTGATATTGATAAACCCTATTATAATGTACATAAAAAATGTCTTAATTGTGTTGTAGCATTTGAACATGAACTTCGTGTAGCAGGTTTATATGATGCCTATGAAAAAAGGATTATAAATTCTGACATAGATGGATTTATAAATGATTTTAAGAATTTTATAGCTTCTGAACTTACACTCACTAATAACTCTTTTATTACAGAACAAGGTGATGTTGAAAGATGGGTTGGTGCTCCTAATAAAGATAAAGTTTTAGAAGGCCTTGAAAAAACTATTGAACATTTAAATAGTCTTAAAAGATAACATAATTTCGTATATTTATAAATAAAACTATAATGGATAATTTTTCAACAACTAAATTCTTTAGAAACCAATACCTTTCAGAGGGTGATATTACTATTAGACCCTATGACCTTGAAAAACACCCCGATATTAAAATCTTTACAGATACTTTAAGTAAAATGCTTGGATTAAATATTAATCAAAGATTAGGTAGTGGTTTTTATAATGGTAGAGAGGGTTATTATATTAGAATGCCTCGTGAAATTATGTATTGGGATCGTGACCAAGATAAAATTAAAGTTGAAGCAATTTTTGATAAGATAAATAAATTAACTAAAGAATACAATTTTGAGCTTAATGATTTATCTGATTATGACGAAGAACCAGGTGAAAGATCTTGGCCAGCAAATATAGGATTTTTTATAAAAGAAAAATCAATCAATGAAATGGACATGAATGACCCAGTCATGATGAAGATTAGAGCAGCTAAAAATACAAAATCAGATTTTGGTAAAGCATATGGTGATGCTGTTAAAACTGCCTATGGTAATGATAAAAACGCTAAAAAATTAGCATTTCTGAAAAAAGAAAGAGCACAGTTAATGCGTGATATGGAACAAGAAGCTGAACCAGAAGGTGGGCCAATTGCTGATGAGTATGGTAGCAAATTAAATCGTATTGATAGAGCAATAGCTAAACTATCAGGTAGAAAAGAAATGACTTACGATCAAGCAATAGCTGAAATAAAAGTAGGTGATAAAGTTACTTTTAAATCTGGTGGTGGTGATATGGAAATAATTGGTATTAGAGATATGTTTGCTTCTGATTTAAAAGCTTATAAAGTTAAAAATGCAGATGGTGAAACATTTGAATATTCTGAAGATCAATTACAATTAGCTGAAAGTGCTTCTTCTGAAGAAAAAAGAATTGCTATGCGTGCTATTAGAAGCATTGCCAAATACAGAGGTGTTAGCGAAGATGAAGCAAGAAACGATCTTATGAGAGCAGCTAAAGAATTAGGTAGTTTAAAAGAAGCCATTAAAGACATTAAAGAAACTATTGAATTAGGAAAAAATTTAACTGAAGAACTTTGCGCTAAAGGTAAAGCATATAGAAAAAAAAGAATGGCAGCTGGTGAAAAATCATCTGCTTATTTAAATGGTCGTGCTGTTAAAGTATGTAAAGGTCAAATGAAAGGATAATATGAAAGTCACTAAAGAAGATTTTGATAAAGTAGTTAAAGTACTAAGCAAATCAAAGTACCCAATGACTATTATGCTTGTCCCAAAATGGGATGAAATTGATATTGTTATAGGTCAAGATGCCCCAGATCAAATTGTTGATGATATTGGTCAAAGACTAGATTCAATAGGTTTAAATTGGGGTGGGAGTTCAGGTATTAGTATTTCAGGTGCTTCATCTAATTATGATAGAAGAGAATATAGTGATATTTTTAGAGTAAATGGTGGTCATAAAGACTATTACTATGAATCTACAAATAAAAAAGATTTACAATTAATCCAAGAATTTTTCTCAAAACCAATTCATGAAAATGAAATGGATCAATTAGGAGATGAATTAGCATCAGCTATTGAAGATAAATTAGAAGATAAAAAAGGTGAACTTAAAGAAGTAGTTGATCCTATTTCTATTTTATCCTATGTTTTAGCAGGAACTACCTTAACTAACATCGTAGCAAAATATGCTGGTAAATTATTTAAAAAATATAATTTTGGCAAGGGTGAAGAAGCAGCTAAAAAGATTTATAATTTTACCCATAAATTAGAAAATGACTTTAAATCACCTATTAAACGTGTAATTGGTTTATTTACTAAAGATGAAAAAGCTAAAACCATTGTTACAGATGCTTTATTTATTCTTTTATTACTTACCCTAGGAGGATTAGCAGGTACTGAAGCACTTGCTGCTCTTAAAAAAGGTAAATTATCTAAAGCAGGGATATCAGCATTAAAGGCAGGATTAAAAGGTAAGGATGTAGCAACCGTAGGAAAAGAAATAGCTCAAACTGCAGCAGCCTCAATATGATGACACGAGAAAGATTAGACGAAATAATTAAAGAATCATTGCGTGATTGGTTTAAAAAAGAAGATTGGGTCCGTATCAATACTTCTGGTAATATTACTGGAAAATGTGGTACAATGAAAGATAAAAATAACCCTTCAAGATGTCTTCCCCGTAAAAAAGCCCAATCAATGACTAAAGCTGAACGAGCTTCTACAGCACGTAAGAAAAAAGCTGCAGGAAAAAAGGGCAAACAATTCGTTTCTAACACAAAATCCGCGAAATATCGAAAAGGAACGTATCAGAAAAAATCTTAGTATATTTATAACAAAACCCAACTAAATAAAATTTGAAATGAAAAAATCAGAATTAAAAGAGATTATCAAAACAGCTTTCTTAGCTGAAGCAGATGAACTTAATGAAAAGTACGATGACGTTAAAGAACAAGAAGACGTGGACGTAGAAGATAATGAAAATATTGATGTTGACGATACAGAAAATGTAGATGTTGATGTTGAAAAAGACGTAGATGTTGATGATGTATCTAAAGAATCTGACATCGAAGTAAAATCTGAAATCCCAGGTGAAGATAATGACACAGCAGCCGTTTTAGGTCTTTTAACAAAAGCTCAAGAAAAAGCTGAAGGTATGGGAGATGAAAAATTAATGGATCAAATCGGAAACACAATTACTTACTATACTAGAGCTCACGTTGTTAAATCAGGTGATGTAGCTGAAGAAGTAGCTGAAGAAGTAACTGAAATAGTAACTGAAGAAGTAAGCAGATTTAAAAAGTTAGCCGGTTTAATTTAATAGTCATAACAAAATAAAATTTATATAATGAATACACAAGAAATTTTTGAGAAGTTAGAAGTATTATTCACTACCTTCTCAGAGGAGCATGCTGGTAAATCCAAAGCAGCTCATGGTCGCGCTAGAAAAGCATTAGGTGAAATTAAAAAACTTGTAACTGAATATCGTAAAGCATCAGTTGCTGAAGACAAAGCAAAATAAAATAGCAATGAACGAACGTAAACTTACTAAATCAGAACTCGATAAGAGAGAAGATGTTATTATGAATATGAAAAAAAACAAGAGAGATCTTGTTAAAAAGTATGGTAAAGACGCTGAAAAAGTAATGTACGGTCGTGCCACAAACATTGCTAAGGGTAAAAAGGATCCTAAATTAACTGAGTTAATTAAAGATGCTTTAAAAAATCCAAAAAAAGCTGACTTAAATAAAGACGGTAAATTATCTGATTACGAAAAAACTAGAGGTGCTGCTATTGAAAAATCAATGGATAAAGAAAAAGTTGATGAAGTAGAAGCTGAGGATACGATGCAAGAAGGTGTATCCAAAGCACTTTCAGATGCAATCGACTCTTGGACAGATGATAAAAAAGTAAGAAAAGCAGCTAAAGCATTCGCTGCATATAAATTACACAAAAAAGGACCAGATCCTCTAAAAGATCTAGATGATGAAACTTATCATAAAGCTTTAGATGCATATAGAGATGCTAAAAATATAGATGAAGATTTAGATTTAGGTCATGAAGATAACGAACCCCACATGCTTAAAGCTGATTTATATAGAATTGGTAAATACGCTATGGAGTTGTATAAAATGGTTGATCAGTTTGAATATGGTATGGGAGAAGTAGATTTCCCATCATGGTGGCAAAGTAAAATATTTAAAGCTAAAGAAGCATTAGTTGGGGCTAAACACTATCTTGACTTTGAAATTAACGAACCAAAAATTGATGCCGTAGTTGACGTAGCTACAGACGTAGTAGACGAAGACATAAGTCAGTTAGGTACAGATGATGATACAGGTTTTCAAGCATCATTATACACACCAAATGAAATGGGTGCTGCTGCAGTAGGTAAAGAATCTGCATCAGGGGCATTTGAAGAAAACCAACAACCAATAAAAGAAGACATGAATTACGATAAATGGCGCCGTGCCTTTAATGGAAAAGTCTTTGCTGTAAAAACTATATTAGCAGAAGATGGAATGGGTAATAAAAAGCGATATGCTATTCGATTTAAATATAATGAAACACCAAGAGCAGATGTAGTTTCTATTAGTGAAATACATTTTGGGGGTCATGAAGGTAGTGGAATGCCTTTTGCTATGTCTAATATGCAAAATAAACCTGAAAAACTATTCACACCAGACGATAAGTTTGAATTTAACTCAGATGAGGAATTTGAAAAATTCTTACAAGAAGGTTCTATAGGATTAGAAAATTTATTATCATTTTTCTTAGGAGGAAAATTTGCTAATGATGCTATTGAAGATTGGTTTGACACAGGTGTGCAAAGAATAGTAAAAATTAAAGAAGCAGAATACCTACCATCAGCAGCCGTAAATGAAAATGTAAATGAAGCTGAAATTAACAAACGTGAAAAAAAAGCATTAAAAAAAATTGCTAAACAATTACAAAAATCAGTTAAAACACATGATGGTCAAGCTGATAAAATTTTAAAAGCAATTAAAGAAGGTTTACCTAAAGGATTTTGGGATAAAAAAATGAAAGCTAAAGATGAAGTAGATGAAGGAATGCCAGGTGATCCAGAAAGATTTGTTGGTTCAGGTGGTGATGAAATCGACTCAGATAATATTGATAACGTAACAGTTGATAGACCAGATAAAGATGCTGAAATAGGATTTGCGTTAGATGAAGATTATAATTCATTAGTTAATAAAATTAAAAAACAAGGTAAATCTGAAAAAACCGCTAAAGCAATTGCAGGTGCAGTAGCATCATATAAAGCAAAAGGTGGAGGTAAAGGTCCAACAGCTAAACAAAAATAAATATGACAGCAGCAGAATTAAGGGAAAAGATAAGATTACTTGTCCCAACTGTTGTTGGTAACAAGAAGCAAGCTGAAGAAGCTGCTGTGGAATATGATGAATTAACCAAATTCCCAGAGCTAAAAGCAGTTATTGTTGACTTGTTAACTCATGAATTTGATGCTTTCTTAGCTTCAATTGATTGGGTTGCTCCTAAACCTACAACATTCCGCATTAATTTAAAAAACGATCAAGATTTTTATCTTATATACTCTAGAACTAGTTGGATAGCTCAAGTAGAAGGTAAAAAATACTATTTATTAAATTTACCTGAAGAAGAAAGAGCTTGTGAAGCTATTGCACGTATTTTAAGATATGGTGTAAAAGCTGATACGGACGCTGTTGATAGCAATTCTGGAGGTGGAGGTAGTGAAGATGTAGATGTTGAAGTAGATGATAATGTCGACGTAGATATATAAAAAATAAAATAAAATGAATAATTTCGATTTAAAAAAATATCTAGCTGAAGGTAAGCTATTAAAAGAAAACACTGAAGAAGAAATAAATCGTGTTAAAAATATAATTGAAAAAAATTATAATTCTTTAATTTCTCAATATGTAAGTGAAGGATATGATGAAAATGAATTAAAGATGTATTATGATTATTTATTAAACCCTAATTCAATGGGAGATATGGGAAAGTTAGAATTTCTTAGATCATACTCAATTGAATCTTCATTCCCACCTCACCAAACACCCATTAGTGAAAGATCTGATAACAATATATTAGAAGAAATTTCACCAGTTGGTCGTTTAAGAAGAAAAAAGGGTGCTGCTAAATCTAATGATCCTTCTTTTATTAAAGCTAAAAGAGGTTTAAAACAAATTTTTCAACAGATGTTATCTGGAGAATTATCAGGTAAAGAAGCAAATGATCAAATAAGTGATTTTACTTTTGGTCAAGGATCAATGGGTGTATACTCAGATACTAACACATTATTTTTAAGACAATTTGGAATGGGTGGAGGTGATTTTATTGATTATATTATAGGAAAATTTGAAAATGGTGGATTTACACCCGCTCCTCAACCTAAAAGTAAAACAGCTTTAAAATTATGGAATTATTTAAGTAATCTATAAAATAAAATAAAATTGGACAGCATTACAAAATATTTAAATAGGATTGCGTATAAATTTCCTAAAGGATACCCAGATAGTTCTGAGGATATGGATAAATTATTTGAAATGGTTAATAATTTTATTAAAGAAGAAGAGGAAGAAGAAAACTTAAAAAAGAAATTAATTGATATAATTAATTCAAGTGACTTATCTGATGATGAAATAAGAGCATATACTAAATCTATTTCAAATAGAGGATTTAAAGGTAATATAACAGATAAGCTCACCTCAAAGGGATATACAGGAGATGCTTTTAAAGTAGGTGATAAAGCTGTTGATTATATAATTGACAAAATAGCAGATTCTGAAGCCGAAGAATTTATTAATTATAAACCAAAATCATTTAAGAACTCACCTGATAAAGGTAATTTTTCATCAGTAACAGGTTTATCTAAAAAACTAGTAAAAGACTTAATAGATATAGAACCAGGAGCTGATGCTGGAGGTTCTTCTATTGGTAAAGGAGAATTATTTCTAGCATTAGCTTTTAATGACATTGATAATAGAGGTGGTGGTGGAGATTTAAACTATGATGGTAAAAATTTAGAAGTAAAAGGAACAGGTGGTAGATTGGGACAGCAATCAGGAAGAGGAAGTGATTTTGATTATTTGTCATTTTTAGGTGAAAAATATTTAGAAGGAGAAGAATTAGAAGAATTTTTAAATGATCCTCAAAATAAAGTGATTAATATATCTTTAAAAACCCTTTATGATCAAGCAATAAAAAATGGAGCTAAATCAGAAGATATAATTAAGGATGTTCAAAAAGCACTAGACAGTATATTCTTTAATAAAGGATTAGCTAAAAAATATTTTAATGGTCCTGCTGATTTTAAAGACTTAGCAGAAATGAAAATTAAATTAACAAAATTAAATGCAGAGGCATATGCTCAAAAAACAAATGTTGGAGCATTTTTGTTTTTAAATTCAAAAACAGGCGATTATGTATTAGTAGATATTGATAGTTTAGAGGATTCTATTGATGCAGGTTTATTTGGAACCATAGTAAAAAATCCAATTAGTGGTTATCAATGGAATAATCCTCACCCTAATATGGTAATTAAATAATTATGTGTAGCTGCGGATGTAATACTTGCGAAACTAAAAAACCTACGTTAATGTTAAATGAAAATTTAGCACCGCGTACTATACTGTCTGAAGGTTTACAATATCATATAGACAATGATAAACCGTTAACTGAGCATTTATATCGTGCGGGTTCACGTGCTTATTTTGATTTATTTGCAGAAGCAAGGTCTTTATATAGTAGAGGTATTTTAGACTTTACTCATGAGGATGATTTAGCATTACTAAAAGAAACACACTTAGGTCATTATGGTATGTTTGAAGGTAAAAAAGTGCCTTTAGACTTTCCTATTGAATTAAATGAGCAAATGGATATTTGGGATGACATTGCAAATATGGAATTCGGAATGGATTACGATCAATTAGGTGATAATGAAAAAGAATGGGTTCGTGATGAAATAGATAATATGAATGAAGAACTTACTATTGCAGGTAAAAAAGTAAAAACCATTCATAAAAACAACTCTAACAATCCTGAAGATCACGAGATTGAATATGAAGATGGTACTAGAGAACCTTACTTAAAACATTTAGCTACTGAAGTAATTAAAGAAGCTAAAAAGAAAAATACTAAAAAATTAAATAAACCAATGCGTGACTCATCAGGAGGTAAAGCATATAAGGTTTACGTTAAAGATCCTAAAACAGGAAATATCAAAACAGTTAGATTTGGATCTGGCGGGTTAAGAGCTAAAATTAATGATAGAAAAGCACGTAATGCATTTGCAAAACGTCACAAATGTTCAACTAGAAACGATAAAACAAAGGCATCATATTGGTCTTGTCGTTTACCTAGATATGCTAAGTTGTTAGGTCTTAAGTCTAGCTTTAGTGGATTTTGGTAATGGATATATTTAACGAAATATTATGGCCTCAATTTGTTCAATTAAATAATATAAAAAGTTTACCATTAAATGAACAAGTTATTAGATATAATCAATATTTAAATGAATTAGCATATAATAGAAAATGTTATTTACAACAAATTAATTGGTTAGATTGTAATAAAGGAAATAAAAAAATTAAAAATATAGGTTTTCTTCTTCAAGAAGATTTATTTAATTTACAACAAGAAGACGGAAATAACATTTTTATAACAGCTTATGCCTAATTTACCAATTTCAGGACTACCAGCTTCATCTACCTTACAAGGAGATGAACTATTTGCCGATGTGCAAAGTGGTGTAACAAAATATACTACCTTAGATGAAGTCAAAAACTATGTAACTAGTTCTATTGACACATACACCCAAAACAATACATTTAATTCTTATTTAGTACCTGTTGATATAACAGTTGAAGCAACAGTTGATCAATATTTAACAGGTTCAGCTTATGCTAATACAGCTATGATTCATTTAGATTGGACTGGGGCAAATGGTACAATGGATTTATACCTTCCTGATGCTACTGCAGCTGTTAATGTTAATAGATCAATTAGATTTATTAGTGATAATACTTTTGAAACTAATACAAGAGCTGAATTAACTCCTCTTTCAGGTCAAACCTTAGATGGTAGTGCCGGTTCTTATACTATTAATAAAGCATATGAAGGTATTATGGTTTGGTCAGATGGGGTAGAATGGTATAGAATTCAAACAAAAGCAGGATAATGAAACCCTATATTGATTTAGAAGTTACAGATGAATACATTCTAAGGCAATTTAATGAAAATATTGATCCTATAGAATTACTTTGGCATCGTGATGATGAAGATAGAGTAGTTGAAATTGTAGAAAAAACAGATTGGATGTTACAACTTGATAATTCTTTACCATCTTCACTTCAGGAACGTATATTTATACCTCGACATCAGTGGCATAGAGTAATCAAAGGCACTGGAAGTTTAAAACTTAAAATATATAAAAATGAACAAATGTGATTGTCAAATATGTAAGTGCGGTACTTCATGTAGTTGCACTTGCTGTAATTGTTAAATAATATGAATAATTTTAACTTAAAAAAATATTTAACCGAAGGTAAATTATTAAAAGAATTTGTTGGTGGTACTTTAGAAAAAAGAAACCAAAAACTATTTGATAAATTAGTTCCTGGATCAGGTGCTGCAAAAACAGTTGAAGGTGAGTTAATGAGAGCTATAAATAGATTAGTTTATAGATGGTATAATGATGGAGATTATTTTTACAAAGGATATGGTGCTGAAACAGCAGGTCCTGCTCATTCATTTTTAGTTAATTCAAATCAAATCCCATTTGACTTACAATCCACTTTAGCAATGACCTTTAATAAGGCAATAGATGCCCCAGAAGATGGATATGAAAGATTAATTAAATTTGCTTTAGAAAAAGTAGTAGATCATGTTGAAGCTACTCCTGAAGACGACTACACACCATTAGATAGGGAGATGTTTGATTTTGAATCTGAATTTGAAGATGAAGAAGAGGATTATGATGATTACTATGATGAAGAAGATGACGACTATTATCAAGAATAATATATTTATAAATAAAATATAATAATTAAAAAAATATGGCAAATTATTTAACAGTAGGCGGACTAACAAGTGATCCTTATGGAGCAATAGGAATCCAAGCTTCAAACCCTCTTACAGGAGGTACTTTTGGTGGGTGGGATGCTGGCACATCTCAAAATGGTTTAGGAAGTAACGTTTTTATAGATACTCCAAATGTTTCTACTATCCCAGCTTCAACAGTAGCTAATAACGCATGTAATGGTGAAAGATCTAATTGTGGGGTAGTGCTTCAAGATGGTGGTTCTGAAGCAGGTAACATTAATAGTGGTATTGCAGGTAGTTTAACAACAGTGGGTGGTGCTTCAGCATATGTGGGATATATAATTGATGATAACTGGACAGCACAAAATGGTGCGTTTGCAGGTGACGCCGCAACTTGGGGTAATCCAACAAATAATAATGGTGATCCTCAAACTTACCCTGGAAACCTAACTACCTCTAATGATCTTTATTCTATTACTATGTTATCCTGGGAAAGAGGAGGTGAACCCCAGATTGCAGAACAAGGTTTTAGAATAAGCTATAATGCATCTGTTGGTAATTTAGTAGATACTTTACTTAAAATTGCCCCTCCAGCTAGTGGAGGATTTCCAAGCAATATTTTCTTTGGAAGACTTGATGTTTCTCAAAATGATGAACAAGCAGCTGCAGTTTGGTTAGCATTTGGATATGGATTATTTAAAGGTAATGGTACTAACACAATCCCAGCCTTTTGGACAACAACATAAAATAACAAACTTATAGGATAGATTCATAGCCTGTCCGCTCACAAAAAAAATTATGAGATCTGTGGCCTCCAATTTGGGGGTCACATTTTTTTTTCGTATATTAATAACAAATAAAATTTAAATTTAAATGGTAGAAAAACTAGTAATTGTAGGCGCTGGAGTTGCAGGTGTAAACGCCGCAACTAAACTGGTAGATAACGGATTTCCTGGAGAAAATATTACAATCATTGATATGGGTAAAGATCCATATCGTAGACCATACGAGGAAGTAATGACAGGCTTCCTTGGTGCTGGTGGTTGGAGTGATGGTAAATTAACTTATCATACTTCAATTGGGGGACATATGTCTAAGTATTGTGGTGAGGAAAAAGCAATGGAGTTGTTTGATGAAGTAATCAACAACTTTAAACGTTTCCACCCCAAACCAGAGGAAGTACAATGTTCAAATCCCATAGCAGAACCAGATTTTATTAAACCATATTTTGGTTTACGTTTGTTCCCTGTATGGCACGTTGGTACAGATTATCTACACGAGATTGGTAAAAATTGGTACGATTTCTTAGTTGCTAAAGGTGTTAAATTTGAATGGGAAGCTAAAGTAACAGCAATTGATTTTGAAAATTGTAGTGGTACCGTAAATGTACTAGAATCAGATCTAGACCATACATTTAAATATGACCGCCTAATGTTTGCAGTTGGTAAATCAGGTATTGATTTTGGTAAACAACTAGCAGATGATTATAAATTACCTACTGAACCTAAACCAGTACAGATTGGGGTGCGATTTGAGGCTCCGCAAAAACACTTCCAGAAACTTATTGATATTAGTTATGATTTCAAATTATATCGTAAATTCGAAGACAAAGGAGTATCATTACGCTCATTCTGTACAAACAACAACGCAGCTTATGTTGCCGTTGAAGAAACGTATGGAGATGTTAGCTACAACGGACACGCTAAAAAAGGAGAAGAACATAGAAATGATATGACCAATTTTGGTATCTTGATGGAAATTCAAGGTATTGAAGAACCATTTAAATGGTCTAGAGATTTAGTTAAAGCTGTAAATGAAACTTGGTTTGATAATAGTAAAGGTATAGGTCGTTATTCTAGAAAAACTCATACGGGTTTATATTACTCACCAACTCGTGAAGCAGGAATGACAAGTGAAGGTATAAAAGTTGATGCTATGCCTATTGAATCATTAGATCGAGTTAAAGATGCATTCCAGGGTTACTATGATTATATAGAAGACTTTATTGAAGATATGAAAAAAGTATTCCCAACACTTAAAGATGATTGGGGTATTTATGTACCTGAAGTAAAATATTTGTCACCTGAACCATTAGTTAATTATGATGATTTATCTTTAACCAAATATCCAAATATTCATTTTGTAGGTGATGCTTTAAGTGCAAGAGGTATAACAGTGTCAGGTGCTCAAGGTACATTAGTAGCAGAACAAATTTTAAATAATCAAAAAGAAATTAATGATTTTTTAGAATGGGCTGATGAACCAGGACCTTGGTCTGAGGAAGATGATAAAATTTATACTGCAGGAGGTTTAAGCAATGATAAAGAAAACCGTTTTATGAAATTTGTAAATAAACAAAAATAAAAAATTATGAGTAGTAAGTTATACGAAGAAAAAGTTATTAAATATCAAGGAGCAAGACATTATTTAATCAAAATGGAAGGTGAAGAACATTTTAAACATCATAGATATGATGCACCTGCTATTGTTCCTCTAAAAAAAGATTCACCCTGGAAAAAGTCATATTATTTAGGAGGAATTGAATACACTGAAGAACATTATAAAGAAATAATGAGTGAAAGAGAAGGATTACCTTGGTATAAACAATCAGGACCTAAAACAAACCGATTCTAATGAGAGAACATACGTTACAGGCAATGCCTTATAAAGGGGAAATCCATAAAAAAGCATGGGGTCATGAATTATGGATTATTAATAATGAACTTTACTGTGGTAAGTTATTGGTTTTTAAAAAAGATAAATCATTTTCAATGCATTATCACTTACTAAAGGATGAAGCATGGTATATTTCAAAAGGTAAATTTTTATACAAGTATATTGATACTGAAACAGCAGAATACCACTCAGTTGAAGTAACCGAAGGAGACTGTATTCATTTAATGCCAGGACAGCCCCACCAAATGTTGGCTCTTGAAGAAGGAAGTTGTATATTTGAGGTATCAACTCAACATTTTGATAGTGATAGTTATAGAGTACAAATGGGATCATCACAATTAGATCCACAAAATTTACCGTTTTAATTATGGGTATAAGAAAAAAATATAAGAAAAAAGAAAAAGAATTAGTTGTTGAATTAATAGAAATTCAAAGAAAGACAGCTGTATTAGAAATTAAATTATTAGGTACTTCTAAAATTAAAAATAATTTACTTTATGAATGTAAGTATATTGATAATGGGATGGTTAAGGTAGTACATATTATTGCTTATGATGTAACCCATGCTTTATCTAAATTAGAAGGACTATCAGGATCAGGAATCCCTGAAAATGTTTTAAAATATATGCTTGGAAGTGAAAATTTAAATAATTAAGTTATGAAAATAGGTTTATGCGGTACAATGAGTGTAGGTAAAACCACACTTGTTAATGCTTTAAAAGATATTCCTGAATTTAAGGATTATGTTACTAGAACAGAACGTTCTAAAGAATTAATGGCAATGGGTATTCCATTAAATACAGATTCAACTGTAAAGGGACAGTCAGTATTTTTAGCTGAAAGAGCTAGTGAATTAATGGAAGAAAATATCATTACAGATCGTACTATTATTGATGTAATGGCATTTGCTAAATGTTCTAATTCTATGTATTTTTTTGAGGCAGAAGATTTTTGTCAATTTGCATCTTATATGTTAGAAGAATATGATTATATATTTTATGTATCTCCTGAAGGTGTAGAAATTGAAGATAATGGTATTAGAGAAACTGATGCTGATTATAGAAAGATGATAGATGAAGAAATTCAATTATTACTTACTAGATATAGACATAGAGTTAAAAATTTAATTGAAATTAGTGGTTCAACAGAAGAACGTATAAAATTAATTAAAGAAGTAATTTTTTCATGATATTTATAACAAAAATACACTACAATGAAAAGATCAGAATTAGCTCAATCAATTAAAAATGAAATTATAGAGATTTTATCTGAAGAATCAGCAGAGGATATTCAAGATAAAGCTAAGGCACAAGCCGATTTAAATAAGGAATTAGAAAAAACTAAGGATCTTATGAAAGAAGGCACTTGGGCTCTAGGAAAAGCTTCAGACATTAATCTAATTTTAACTCAACTTCAAGATATATCAAAAAAAGCATACAACGTAATAGGTGATGATATATTTTATGATGGTATAGGCATGGCAATACAACGTGCTGAAGAGTTAATGATGAACGCCCCTTTAAATGAAGAAGATGAAGATGATATGGATAAAAAAGCTATGTCAGCAGCTAAAAAGGGTGATTCTATATCTAAAATAGCTTCTAAACTTCAACAAACCGCTAAAGAAATGCAATCAGTAGTTAAAAAGTGGAAAAATGCTGAAGGTGCTGAAAAAGAAAAGTTAACTAACCGTTTAAAAGAGTTAACTAAAATTAAAAAAGAACTTGAAGGACTTCTTTAAAAATATCCAAAATTTACTTATAGTAGTATTAGTAATTGTAATCCTCTTTATGCGTCAATGTAGTGGGGATAGTACACCTGTTGAACCTAAGATTATTACAAAAGTAGAAACTAAATGGGATACTGTAAACATTGTAAAAGAAGTTTATGTTCCAAAATGGAAAACTAGAATAGTTAAAGAAATTGATTCTATTTTAGTAAATACCCCCATTGATACTTTAGAAGTATTAAAAGATTATTATGCTAAAAATGTATTTGTAGATGAAATTAGTTTAGATTCATTAGGTATAGTTACAATAACAGATACAATACATAAAAATGTTATTTGGGGTAGAACAGTTAAATCTGATATTTTAATCCCAACAACTACAATAACAGAAGAAATTTATCTTAATAATAGAGAATTTTATTGGGGTTTAGGTTTACAAGGAAGATCTGATCAATTAAATTATTTAGGTGGAGAATTATTATATAAAGATAAGAAAAAACACATATATGGTTTAGGAATAGGAGTTAATCAAGAATTTCAACCCGTTCTCTCAGGACGATTATATTGGAAAATAGGTAAAAAATAATGGCTGAAGATTTAAAGAAAATAATAAGACAAGAGTATTTAAAATGTGCTAAAGACCCAGCTCATTTTATGAAAAAATACTGTTATATTCAGCATCCTCAAAGAGGTAGAATTCAATTTGGTTTATACCCTTTCCAAGAAAAAGCTTTACATTTAGTTAGAGATAATCCTTATTCAATTATTCTTAAATCTAGACAGTTAGGTATTTCAACTTTATCTGCAGGATATTCTTTATGGTTAATGTTATTTCATAAAGATAAAAATGTGTTATGTATTGCAACTAAACAAGAAACAGCACGTAACATGGTTACAAAGGTTAAGTTTATGTATGACAACTTACCTTCATGGCTTCAAATTAAAGCAGAAGAAAATAATAAATTATCACTTCGATTAAGTAATGGTTCAATAATTAAAGCAACATCTGCAAGTAGTGATGCTGGTAGATCAGAAGCAGTATCCTTACTATTAATTGATGAGGCAGCTTTTATTGATAACATTGGTGAGATTTGGGCCTCAGCTCAACAAACCCTAGCTACGGGTGGTGGTGCTATTGTATTATCTACACCTTATGGTACTGGTAATTGGTTCCATAAAACGTGGGTTAATGCAGAAGCAAACGAAAATCAATTTTTACCGATTAAATTGCCTTGGTGGGTTCATCCTGAAAGGGATCAATCATGGAGAGATTCACAAGATGAATTATTAGGTGATCCTAGATTAGCAGCACAAGAATGTGATTGTGATTTTAGTACTTCAGGTGATATTGTATTTTATTCTGAATGGATTGATTTTGTAAAAGAAACTACAATCAAGGATCCAATGGAAAGAAGAGGTGTAGATCAAAACCTATGGATTTGGGAACAAGCAGATTACTCTAGAGAATATATGGTTGTAGCTGATGTAGCTAGAGGTGATGGTAAAGATTTTTCTGCATGTCATGTAATGGATATTCAAACTAATACACAAGTAGCAGAATATAAAGGTCAAATGCCACCTAAAGAATTTGGTTATTTTCTTACAGGATTAGCTACAGAATATAATAATGCAATGTTAGTAGTTGAAAATGCTAATATTGGGTGGGCAACCTTAGATGCAATACAAGAAAGAGGATATAGAAATTTATACCAATCACCAAAATCAGATCAATTAACAGCAGAATCATATCTTAGAGTATATGAAGGTAATTCTGAAATGGTACCTGGATTTACTATGTCAATGAGAACAAGACCTCTTTGTATTAATAAATTTAGAGAATTTGTTGGTGATAGATCAGTAACAATTCGCTCAAAACGTTTACTAGAAGAAATGAAAGTATTCGTTTGGAAAAATGGAAGACCAGAAGCTCAAACAGGCTACAACGATGACTTGGTTATGTCATTTGGGATTGGTATGTTTCTACGAGATACTTCATTAAAGTTTCAACAGCAAAGTCTAGACTCAGCTAGAGCAGCATTAGGAAGTATAAAATCCAACAAAACTACCTATAGTGGTGGTTTGAATGGTAATAATAATGTAAGTAACCCTTATGAACAAAAAATAAATGGGGATTCTTATAACATTAAATGGTTATTATAATATTTATAAATAAATAAAACATGGCAGATACAGGTTTATTTTCAAGACTAAGAAGATTATTTTCTACAGACGTGATTTTACGTAATGTGGGAGGTAATCAAGTCAAAGTTTTTGATGTTAATAAAATTCAACAGTCTGGTGAAATTGAAACAAATTCTTTAGTAGATAGATTTAATAGAATTTATTCTAATTCATCTACTTCATTATGGGGTCAACAAGCAGGATATAATTATCAGTACTTAAGACCCCAACTTTATTCTGAATATGATTCAATGGATACAGATGCAATTATAGCATCTGCATTGGATATTATTGCTGATGAATCTACTTTAAAAAATGACCAAGGTGAAGTATTAGCCATTAAATCAGCTGATGAAGATATTCAGAAAATTTTATACAATTTATTTTATGATGTTTTAAACATAGAATTTAACTTGTGGCCTTGGGTTAGAAATTTAGCTAAATATGGTGATTTTTTCTTAAAACTAGAAATTGCTGAAAAATATGGAGTTTATAATGTTATTCCTTATACAGCATTCCATATTGAGAGATTAGAGGGTGGTGATATGAGTAATGTTGACAACCCAATGGATATTAGATTTAGATTTGATCCTGATGGTATAGCAGCTTCTGATTATGGGTATTATAATGTACCTAATCAATTTGATCATCCAAATGCTATTATATTTGATAATTATGAAATGGCTCATTTCCGTTTATTAACAGATATGAATTTCCTACCTTATGGTAGATCTTATATTGAACCAGCTCGTAAATTATTTAAACAATATATTTTAATGGAGGATGCTATGTTAATTCATAGGATTGTTCGTGCACCTGAAAAACGTATTTTCTATATGAATGTTGGATCTATCCCTCCAAATGAAGTAGATGCGTTTATGGAAAAAACATTAAGTAAACTTAAGCGTACTCCTCACGTAGATGAAAAAACTGGTGAGTATAACTTAAATTATAATATGCAAAACTTATTGGAAGACTTTTATATTCCATTAAGAGGTAATGATGCAAGCACTAAAATTGAAAGTGCAAATGGTTTACAATGGGATGGTATTCAGGATGTTGAGTATTTAAGAGATAAATTATTTGCAGCCCTTAAAGTGCCAAAAGCATTTATGGGTTACGATGAAAATACAGATGGTAAAGCTACATTAGCTGCTCAAGATATTAGATTCGCTCGTACAATTGAACGTATACAAAGAATTGTAGTATCAGAATTATATAAAATTGCTTTAGTTCATTTATATACTCAAGGTTATACAGATGAACAATTAGGTAATTTTGAATTATCCTTAACTACTCCATCAATTATATATGATCAAGAAAGAGTAGCATTAATGAAAGAAAAAATGGATTTAGCTCAACAAATGACTGAAACCAATTTATTCCCTACAGATTATATCTATGATCACTTATTCCACTTAAGTGAGGATCAATATGATGATTATAGAGATTTAATTAGAGAAGATGCTAAACGTAAATTTAGAATTGATCAAATTGAAGCTGAAGGTAATGACCCAGTTGAAACTGGTAAATCATATGGTACACCCCATGATTTAGCTTCATTATATGGAAAAGGAAGAATGTATTCAGATCCTGGTGGAGTGCCTAAACCTGAAAAATATGCTTCTGATGATAAAACTGTTTTAGGAAGACCAAAAGAAAAAGCATCTAAACGAAATACTCAAGATGATAATTTTGGAAAAGATAGATTAGGTTCTAAAGGAATGAAAAAAGATTATAATGATACTGCAAAATCTGGTTTAGCACTAGAAAACAATATACATTTATCTAAACATCAATCTATGTTAAAATCAATTCCTACTGGAAAAAAGTTAGTATTTGAGCAAAATGGCGAAGAAAATTCGCTACTTGACGAATCAAACATTAAGGAACAATAATTTTAATATATTTATAAAAAAATAAGTATTGATGTATATAAAACATTCGAAATTTAGGAACACAGGAATTCTATTTGAAGTAATAGTAAGAAAAATTACTTCGGAAACCCTATCAGGAAAAGACTCAGCAGCCATCAATATTCTCAAATCCCATTTTGTTAATACAGAATTAGGTAAAGAATATAAATTATATGAAACTATTTTTAATTCTAAAAATTTAGAATCAACTAGAGCTACTGCTGTATTAGATACAGTATTAGAACAATCTCAAAAATTAAATAGGACTATAATTAGAAAAGAAAAATATAATTTGATTAAAGCCTTAAAAGAACATTATAATGTAGAAGGTTTATTTAAAACCAAACTTAATAATTACAAAGCTCAAGCTGCATTTTATACTTTAATTGAATCTTATAATACCCAAAAATTAATTGATCCTAATCAAATTGTGGATAATAAAGTAACTCTTTTAGAACATTTAACTTCTTCAAATATAGAAAGAAAAAATGTAAAAAAAGATGTATTAGAGGAATTTAAATCTCAAGATAAAGATATTCGTACACTTACTTATTATGTTTTATTAGAAAAATTTAATGATAAATATTCTTCATTAAATAAAAGACAAAAGCATATTCTTAAAGAGTTTATTGAGTCTGTAGATAATACACCTCAGTTAAAAGAATTCTATAATAAAGAAGTTAATTTTATTAAAGAAGAAATTTCAACACAACTTAAAAAGACTACAAGTGAAGTAATTAAAATTAAGTTAAATGAAGTTTCTTCATTAATTAAAGAGTTAGATAAAAGAACAGTTATTAAAAGTGATCATTTAGTAGATTTGTTACAATATCATTCATTATTAGAAGAATTAACCCAAGCAAATGGATAAGATTGTAGAAAAAATAATTAACTTAATAAAAGAAGTTAAGAAGGAAGATATTGATCCTAAATTAATAGCATGGATTGAAGATAAATATGGTCCTTGGGATGATAGAGATTTCTTATCTGATGATGGTGCTACTTATTTTAAAACAGATCCTAATTATGAATCTGAAGGTGGAGGGATTTCTCATACAATAATTAAATTACCCTCATTTTCAAGACTAATTAAACAATTAAAAGCAACTAGAGATGCTGCTAATGAATTAATTAGAGGTGAATCTGTAAGAGATGATGAAGTATTAAGGGATATATATAATGAATTGAGAAAAGAATTTAATAAATTTAGAACTCATTTAAGAAAAGAATACCCAGCATTTTATTCCCAACTAAAAGGACAACTTACAGAAGAAGAATTAGAAGAGATGTCTACAACAGGTGGTGGAGCCGGATCAGCTTCATTTACTCCAGGCACAGGAATGCAATATGCAACTCCATATGCATTTAAAAAAGTAAAAAAACAAAAACTCCCTGAATCAAAAAACCCAGGAAAAGATTTAGGACCTGGCCCTAAAGCAAGTGAGGATGGAGTTAAAGATAATGCTTATGTAAAGCAATTTGGTTATAAATTAGTACCAAAAAAGATTAAAGGATCAGGCTTAGAGGTAAAACAATTATTTGAAAAAGAAGGCGCTAGTGATTTCCAAAATAGGAGAATCCAAGCATTTGATCGCATTGAACAGGAAATGAATGATATTTATAAAATGTTGAGCAATGCCAAAAATGAAACTAGTGATTATTATAATGAAAATCCTGGTTCATACTCTGTTGTAAAACCTACTGATTTAGTTTTAGACTATATTAAAGATATTAAAGACTTATTAAAAGGAGAATAAATGAAAACATTACAAGAACAATACAACCAAATTAAAAAAGGAAATGGCAGTAAGCATATTTTTCTTAAAGAGGTTAAAGCTAAATACCCTAATTTAGTACGTAATGCAGCAGGCTTTGATGAAGCATCAGCTGCTTTAATTAAAAGAAATGTTATAGCAGAAAGCCATCTTCATGTAGCAACGGGTTCAACTGAAAAACCTAATTGGTTTAAATTGTTTGATGAAAACATGAATTTAATCTCAGAAGAAGAAGCTAAAGCAATTGAAAAAAAAGTATCTAAAGAAGTAACTGATTTACAAGCACCTAATAGGGGATATGATTATAAAGATGATAAAATGCTTAATAATGTATCTGGTGAACAATTTCGTCAAGGTTATTTTACAGAATTAACTGATGTAGCTAATGCTGATAAAACAAAAGAAGAGTTAATTGATATAGTAATCAAAAATATAAATAAAAATCCTTTATATTATGTTGAAGAAGCTCAATTTGGTGTAAAAGGTATTGGTTACACAGATGACATCCCAGGTTTAGGAAAAGGAAAACAAGTTAAAGATGCTAGTACAGGTGGAGGTTATGGTACTGAAACTAAAAAAGATTTCCCTGAAGGTGAAATTGGTACTGGTTATTTGGAAATTAAAGAAAATAAAAATATGATATCATTAGTAAATTTAATAGAAGGTATGCCCTTAGGTGAAAAACCTAAAATGAAAAGAAAAAAAGTTAAAAAAGAAACAACAGAATCTAAATTAGCTGAAATTGAAAAAAATGGTAAAATAGCAACCTTAGAAATGCAGATTAATGCTTTAGAAGAGATTATTGAAGGTAAAAATGATAGAATTAGTATGGTTACTGAAGATGATAGTCTATCAGAATTAGTAGATAAAACTAAAATGAAAGAAATGCAACGCGAAGTAAAACTTTTAGAAAAGAAAAAAGCGGGCATGATAAAAATGTATGAAAAAATGTGTGGTAAGACATACAAAAGAGTTATGGATGAAGGAAGTAATGACAACAGCAATTTAGGTAGTAACGAAAATAGTAATAATAACTCAAATGATAATCCTGAATCATACTCAGGATTAGATAAATTTAAAGAAGACTAATATGGGTCAGCTACTAGTAGAAACTCATGTCTTTAAACCAAGACAAGTAAGGCTATCTGAAGGTAAATCAGACAGAGGCCTTCCCCTTGTTGAGGGTATTTTAGCTACAGCTGAAGTAAAAAACGGCAATGGTAGATACTATTCAAGAGAATTATGGGAAAGAGAAATTGGCAAATATCTTCCTTTAGTTAAAGAAAATAGAGCAATGGGTGAATTAGATCACCCCGATTCCTCAGTAATTAACTTAAAGAATGTATCTCATAACATTTCAGATATGTGGTGGGATGGAGATAATGTAATGGGTAAAATAGAAATTTTACCTACCCCTGCAGGTAATATATTAAAGGCACTTATTGAAAGTGGTATTACAGTAGGTGTTTCATCTCGTGGTATGGGTTCACTTAAACAGATGGGTGAAGTGATGGAAGTACAAGATGATTTTGAATTATTGTGTTGGGATTTTGTTTCAACCCCTTCTAACCCAGATTCATTTATGCATTTAGTTAAAGAAAATAAAGAATTTAAATCACAAGATAGATATAAAAAAGTAAATGGGATCTTAGGCGAAATTTTATGTTCGCATGGATTTTGTCCCGTTGAATAACCTAACCCCTGATTCCTGAAAAAGGCGTTTCCATTCTTGGAGCGCCTTTTTTGCATCTTGATGTCTCTCCATATACGTATAACTGATAATATGCCATCTTCTATATGGCATTTAATATTTTATATAACCCCCCATTACGTTTCTTGAATAAACGTAGTTTCCCAACAAAAAATTTAGGAAAAATGAACAGAGACTTTTTAAACGAAGCAATCGCTGATGCTAAAGCTGTCAAAGAGTCAGCTATAGCAAATGCTAAAGTCGCTTTAGAAGAAGCTTTCTCTCCACAAGTTCAAGCCATGTTCGCTAGCAAGCTAGAGGAAATGGAAAAAGAAGACAAAATGGAAGAAGCTTATGATGAAGTAGATGAAAGCAAAGATGCTGAGATTTCAGAAAAGAAAGAGTACATGACCAAAAAAGAGAAACGCGAAGGTGACGATCGTAAGTCTGATAACAAGGCTGAGACTGAAACTGAAAAGATGCGTAAGATCAAAGAGGAAGATGACATGAACTTGGACGAAATTTTAGCAGAGTTAGAAAAAGATGAAGTTAAGGAAGACGCTCGTACAGACGCTGAACAAGAAGGCTACAAAGATGGATTTGAGGATGCTAAAGATGATATCGAAGCAGAATTGAAGAAAATGAAAGTATCAGAAGAAGAAATCAATGAAGATGAAAGAACTGATGCTGAAGAAGAAGGCTATCTTGATGGTATGAAAGACGAGAAAGAAGACATGGAAGACGAGGACGTTGATCTCGAAGATATGTCTGAAGAAGACCTTAAAAAATTCATCGAAGATGTAATCGAAGATATGGTTAATGCTGGTGAAATTGAAGCCGGTGAATCATTCGAAGATGATGTAGATGTCGACGTTGACGCTGACGGAGAAATTGAAGTAGAAGATGATGAAGAAACTTCTGTGGATGTTGCTGAAGGATACGATGACGTAGACGAAGGTAAAGAAGAAATGGATGAAGCGAAAGATGAAATGGATGAAATGAAAAAAGATTTAGATGAAGCAATGTCTACCATTGAAACATTAAGATCTGAATTGAATGAAATCAATTTATTGAACGCTAAGTTACTTTACACAAACAAAGTGTTCCGCGGTAAAAATCTTACTGAAGCACAAAAGGTTAAAGTATTAGGAGCTTTTGACAAAGCTGAAACAGTTAAAGAAGTAAAATTAGTGTTTGAAACACTTAATAGTGCCGTTAAAGCGAAAGCTGTAAACAAATCTATTACAGAAAGTGCTAGAACAAAAGGTAGTGCTTCTAACTTAACAGCAACTCCAAAAGCAACTAAAAAACAACCTATTGTTGAATCAGATGAGATGGTTTCCAGGTTCAAAAAATTAGCTGGTCTAATTTAAAAATTTAAAATTAATTAACTTAACTTAAAAAAAAAAGAAAAATGTCACAATTAAATTCTCTTTTAGAAAGTGCTAATCCTTACAAGTCGCTACAAAGTGATGCGGCTAGATTAGCATCAAAATGGAATAAGACAGGTTTGTTAGAAGGTATCGGAAGTGAAACTGAGAAAAACAATATGTCTCTTATTCTTGAAAACCAAGCCAAGCAATTGGTTATGGAAGAAAGTAACACAGGTGGTCCACTTCCTGGTGCTGGTACGTTTACTCCAGGTACAGGTGCACAATGGGCTGGTGTTGCTCTACCACTAGTTAGAAAGGTATTTGGTCAAATCGCTGCTAAAGAATTCGTTTCTGTACAGCCAATGAACCTTCCTTCTGGTCTAGTATTTTATTTAGATTTCCAATACGGAACTACTAAAGAACCATTTACTGCAGGTGATTCAATGTATGGTGATAGAGGCGGTAATACTCCTTTCGGCAATACAAACGAAGGTGGTCTTTACGGTGCTGGTAGATTTGGTTACTCAATTAACAATACTCAGTCTGCTGCTTATACTGTAGCTTCTGGTTCTGTTGATTGGTATTCTGATTTACAAGCTGATTCTTCAGTATCACAATCTTATGTTGCTGGTGCCTCAGGTCAAATCGTAAAATTAACTGTTCCTGTTGCTGATTTACCTAATTATGATGAAAGAGCAGTAAAAGGATTTTATTTATCAGGTTCAGCTGCTGATTTACCAGCAAGTGCTACTCAATATCCACAATTTACTAAGATTAACGGTACAAATATCGAATTCTTTGTAGGTTCTGATGTTGTAGAAGGTGGTGCTTTAAAAGTTGTTTACTTACTTCAAACAAATGACGCTCAAAGAGGTGATTTTGAAGATGGTAACACTAACTTGAATGCTGACAACGATCCAATTTCTATTCCTGAAATTAACATTCAAATGGAATCAAGCGCTATTGTTGCTAAAACAAGAAAGCTTAAAGCTGTTTGGACTCCTGAGTTCGCTCAAGATCTTAACGCTTACCATTCTTTGGATGCTGAAGCTGAATTGACTTCTATCATGAGTGAGTACATCTCATTAGAGATTGACTTAGAAATTCTTGATATGTTGATCGAATCTGCAGCTGCAGGAACTGAGTACTGGTCAGCTCAAAATAACCTATCTTTAGATTCAACAGGTGTTGTTGATCCTGATTTAGGTTTTTATAACTCACAAGGACAATGGTTCCAAACTTTAGGAACTAAAATCCAAAAGTTGAGTAACATCATTCACCAGAAAACTCTTAGAGGTGGAGCTAATTTCTTAGTATGTTCTCCAACAGTAGCTACTATTATCGAATCTATCCCAGGATTTGCTAGTACTTCTGATGGTGATGCTGCTAAAATGAGCTACGCATTTGGTGTACAAAAAGCAGGTACTATCAATTCTAGATACACTGTTTATAAGAACCCATACATGACTGAAAATACTATTTTATTAGGTTTCCGTGGTGGTCAGTTCTTAGAAGCTGGTGCTGTATTTGCTCCATACATTCCGTTAATTATGACTCCATTAGTATACGATCCAAATACCTTCACTCCACGTAAAGGATTATTGACTCGTTACGCTAAGAAAGTCGTAAGACCAGAATTCTATGGTAAGATCTTCGTAGAAGGTTTGAATACTCTATAATCAATAGATTATAATTTATAATAAAGAGCCCCGCATTAGCGGGGCTTTTTTTTTTATTATTTGTATACCTAGTTAGTACTTAGTATATTTATATGTGAATATAAATTATAAAAGTTATTAAAATGAAAGAAACCCCGTCGCAGTTACCAATTCAAAGTTATGTAATGAATTTCCCATTTACTTTCAATACAGATGATCCAAATAATGTCTGGATGAAAGAAATGTCACAAGAAGAATTATCAGTTAATAGACCAAAAGCCTATAAGCAATTTATGGACTTATATAATTTTATGGCAGGTCAATCATTAGTACATTTACTCCCAGCTGAAGGTGATTTTCAAGATTTAGTTTATGTAGCAAATTTAGGTTTACATTTACCACATAATTGTAAAGAAAACCATATTTTATTATCTAATTATACTTCACCCCCAAGACAAGGTGAAGAATATGTAGGTCAGAAATTTTTTAATCAGATGGGTTATAAAACCCACATTTCACCTCATAAATGGGAAGGTGAAGCTGATATTAAATATTTAAAAGATAATGTTTATATTGGCGGTTATGGCATTCGTTCCGATATTAAAGCTTATGAGTGGATGGAAAAAAACTTTGATATGGAAATTATTAAAGTTGAAATGGTTGATGAGTATATGTACCACCTAGATTGCAGTATATTTCCGTTAAATACCAATTCAAGTATGATTTGTACTGAGTTATATGATAAAAAAGAGTTAGCAGAAATAAGCAAACATACAAACATAGTAGACATAGATGTTGAAGATTCTATGTACGGAATGGCTAATTCTGTAAGATTAGGAAATATGATTTTATGTGCTTCTAACATATCAGAATTAAAAAAATCAGATGAATTTTATGAAGGTGAAAAACATAAAATTGCTTCATTAGAAAAAATATGTTCAGATGAAGGAATGGAACCTGTAATATTTAATCTATCAGAATATATGAAATCAGGAGCTATGTTATCTTGTATGGTAATGCATTTAAATAGAGTAGATCATTTTAAAACTCTTTTATAATGGCTGAAAAATTAGAAGATTGGTTAAATGGTGAAGTTGCAGAATTATCAAAACTTCCTGTGGGTGAGTTAAGTAATACTTTTTTCTTTAGAGACCCAATCAGACCAACATATATAGATCACGAACATTTTTATAGCCCAGCTGATGGGACTATATTATATCAAAAAGTTGTTCAACCAGATGAACAAGTTTTAGAAATAAAAGGAATTGATTATACTATCCAAGATGTAATGGGTGATAGTGAATACAATAAACCTTCTTTAGTTATAGGAATTTTTATGTCGTTTTATGATGTTCACATTAATAGAATTCCTTATGGTGGTGTTTTAAGATATCGTCATATGGAACCTATTGAATCAATGAACAAACCCATGTTAGCGGTGGAGAAGGATATTTTAAATAAAGTAATTAATCCTAATAACATGGAGTACTTAAAGTACAATGAAAGAATGTTTAACCAAGTATATGTTCCTTCCTTAGATTACACATATTATTTAATACAGATAGCAGATGAAGATGTAAACGTAATAGCCCCTTTCAAACATCAAGGGGATCTCTGCGCTCAAAACGAAAGATTCAGTTTGATCAGATGGGGGTCACAGGTAGATTTAGTTCTACCATTAGATTCTAGATATAATTTCGAAACAGTTTTAGATGACACGATGCATGTAAATGCTGGACTCGATAAATTAATTAAAATTAATCAAACTAAAAAATGGCCTCAAAACCACACACAGACGAAGTCTATAGACAAAAACGAATAGTGAAAAATCCTATTAAATTTAAAATTCAACTTAATGAAGAGCAAAAACAAGCTAAGGAAAAAATATTAAATCACACCTTAACTTTACTAGCTGGTAAAGCAGGATCAGGTAAAACTCTATTAGCATGCCAGATAGCATTAGATGGTCTTCTTAGAAGACATTATGATAAAATTATTATAACTAGACCTACAGTATCAAAAGAAGAAATAGGATTCCTACCAGGTGATTTAAGAGAAAAAATGGATCCTTGGATTCAACCTATTTACCAAAATATGTATGCTCTTTATGATAAAGAAAAAATTGAAAAACTTATTGAAGATGGTAAAATAGAAATAGTACCTTTAGCATTTATGAGGGGTAGAACATTTTTAGATTCGTGTATAATTGTAGATGAAGCTCAAAATGTTACCCATGAACAAATGGAAATGATTGCTACTAGAATAGGTTTAAGATCAAAAATGATTATATGTGGTGATGATTACCAAGTAGATTTAAAATCTAAAAGAGAATCTGGATTTAAATTCTTATATTCAGCTACTTTTAAAGTAAAAAATATGGTAGGAATTACACTTTTGAAAAACCATAGAGATCCTATTGTTGATGAATTAATAGAAATTTATACTGAAGCTGAAGATAGAGGAATACTTAAAAGTTCCTCTGGAACTAGTGGTAGACTTAAACGGTAGTTTTTTTAAATTAAAGGGGCTCTATCCAATGAGCCCCTTTTTTTGTATATTTATAACAAAAATAATATTATGGCATCGATATTAGAACCAACTACATTCCAAGTAAAAATTAAAGAGGAACACATTGTAAAAGGTATAAAAACCTTAAATGAAACCTTTTTTACTCTTTCCAATATCACAAATGTAGATAGAAGATTTGTTACAGTACCATTAACAACATCTATAGATTTAATTAACGTAAATGGTATAGATCCAGGTGCTGGTACTTTTCCTTCAAGTAGTATGAAATATGTTAGAATTTCTAATCTTGATTTAACATCTTCTTTAGCTGTAAGTTTTACTTCATCAGATAATGGTGATGGTCCTTCTTATTGGAGTATGGAATGTTTACCAACTTCTTCTATAATGTTTTCATCTCCGGATGTTACTGGAAGTTTATTTAGTGGAAGTTTTGGTCAAGATATAGAAAATATTGCAGTTTATGCCCAAAATAATGCAATGGATGTCGAGTATGTAGTAGTTAACGGATAAATAAAAAAATATGTCAAATATAGCAATATGGCCCGGATCTAGTTCTTTCTACCCAGGGGATACTCCTTTTGGATTTTATGATAATGATCCTGAATTTCAAGTTGATGCAGATAAATTTGCAACTTTTGCAGCTAGGAGATTAGGTTATCCTATTGTAGACATTGAACTGCAAAAATTTAATTTTTATGCTGCATTAGAAGAAGCTGTTACTATTTACGCTAATGAATTATATGGGTTTAAAATTAGAGATAATTATTTAACTCTTGAAGGGGCAGATTCAGCACAAATGGATATTGAAAATACTGTAATTGTTCCTAATTTAGGAAGAATTATTCAAATTTCAGAACAATATGGGGTTGAAGCAGGAACTGGTGGTAATGTAGATTGGCATAAGGGTGAAATTGAATTAACAGCATCTATTCAAGATTATGATTTAGAAGCTTGGGCTAAAGCAAACATCCCCCATTATAAAGATCATGATATAGAAATTATGAGAGTGTTTTATGAAGCACCTCCTGCAATTTTAAGATATTTTGATCCATACATTGGTACAGGAATGGGTACTATGAATTTAATGGACACTTTTGGATGGGATGGTTATTCACCTGCTGGTGTAGATTTTTTATTGATGCCTATCAATTATGATTTACAAGTAATTCAAACTATTGAATTTAATGATATGATTAGAAGAGCTAATTACTCTTTTGAAATGCATAACAATAAATTAAAAATATTTCCAATACCAGATGGATCAGTTCCAAAATTATATTTTGAATACATTCTTAATTCAGAAAGATCTTCTGCATCTTTTATAGTAGGGGGAAGTAGTACTATTTCTAATATTTACGATGTTCCCTATACTAACCCAAATTATGATGATATTAATTCAGTTGGTAGAAGCTGGATATTTGAGTATGCTTTAGCTTTATGTAAAGAAATGTTAGGGTATATTAGAGGTAAATATCAAGTAGTCCCAATTCCTGGGGATAATGTAACATTAAATGCTAATGATTTGATTACAGCAGCTACAGGTGAAAAAGAAAGACTAATTGATAGGTTAAGAGCTTATTTAGGAGAAACATCAAGAGAAAAATTATTGGAAAGAAGAGCAGCAGAAAGTAAATTTGTACAAGATGAATTAGCTAATGTTCCCTTTCCTATTTATATAGGATAATATGGCATTATTTGGAGGAGCAAGAGACATAAGTCTATTTAGACACTTAAATAGAGAGTTAATGGCTGACGTCATAACTCAACAGTGTTCTTTTTATAAGTTTAAATTAGAAGAAACTAAAGTAAACATATATGGAGAAGCTGCTGAGGAAAAATTCTATATGGGTCCTGTTTTACTTAATTGTCTTATTGAAAGAACTAATGAAGAATTCCCAGAAACAGAACTAGGTACTGACTTTACTTGGGGTGCTACTTTTAAATTTTTAAGAGATGATTTATTAGGTAAAATGGAGGAATTTAATTTAGATTTTGCTCCAACTAATTATCAATATGGGGCTGATTTAGTTCCAGAAGTAGGTGATATTATCTTATACCAAGAAGGATATTATGAAGTAGATAATGTAAATGCTAATCAATACTTCATGGGTAAAAACCCTGATTATCCAAATTCACCCCAACTTCAAAATCCAGGGTTAGAAAACTTTGGTTCATCCATTTCTGTTATCTGTGAAACCCACTATGTACCAGCTGATAAGGTAGGAATTACACAAGAAAGATTATATACTGGAAATAATAATAACCCCTCATTAAATGGCTAATCAAGGAAAAAAACCAATACCAAAAACTCAAAGAGAAATTTTAAATTCTCAAATTGATCCATATAACCCTCCTGCGGGGGCTAATGGTTTTTCTGAAACTGGTAATCCTAATGATACTAATACCATAAATAGAGGTAATCAAGTATCATTTAGAGATGATACTACAAAACCATTTTCTTTAGGTATTAAAGATATTGATGAAGCTATAATGTATTATATGGAGGAAGTAATTAAACCTACAGTAATACAAAATGGTACAGTTCAACAAGTACCTTTCATATATGGTTCTCCTGAAAGATGGAAGCAAGTTCAAAAAGATGGTTATTATAGGGATAAAAAAGGTAAAATTATGTTACCTATAATTACCTTTAAACGTAATAATATTGAAAAAATTAGAAGTATAGCTAATAAACTAGATGCTAATAATCCTCAAAATGTAAGTGTATTCCAAAAAAAGTATAGTGTTGGAAATGCTTATGATAATTTTTCAATTTTAAATAACAAAATCCCCCAAAAAACAAACTATGCTGTAGTAGTACCTGATTATGTAAATATTACATATGACTTTATTATAGCTACTTACTATGTAGAACAATTAAATAAAATAGTTGAAGCTATTAATTATGCTTCAGATTCATATTGGGGTAATCCTGAAAGATATCAATTTAGAGCTAGAATTGATAATTTTGCTACTCCCGTAAATATAGAACAAAAAGGTGAAAGATCAGTTAAAGCAACTTTTAGTTTAAAGTTGTATGGATATCTTGTTCCTGAAATAGTTCAAAAACAATTAAACTCAATAAAGAAATTTAACACCCCAACCCAAATTATATTTAATATGGAAACAGTACAAAGTATAGAAGGATTAAACAATCAATCTAAAACAGACAATTCCCGTCTAAGTATTCAGACTGACAATAATTTTACAAAATTTACGGATTCTGAATAATAATACTGTTTTTTACAATATTTATAAATAAAATTAGATGGGTATAATACTAAGACAGAACAAAGGTTCCGAACTAACATTTGCAGAAGTAGATGGCAATTTTCAGTCACTCTACTACTCTAGTTCTTTGTCTGGTACTGATCTTCAATTTTTCTTTGCAAGTAGTAGTGTAACACATAGTATAGATTTAACAAATGTTCCTGGCTTTACAGGAATTACAGTTCAAAGTGGTAGTACTACTATTGATACTGGTGTTCAAACTTTAAATTTTTTAGGATCAGGGGTAGCAAGCATTGTTCAATCAGGAACAGATGGAGTAGATATTACCATCGAAGGTGGTGGTGGTGGTAGTGGTACAGGAATTTTCCAACAATCCGCGTCTTCCGACGTATATTTTGCAACATCTTCACTACTTGTATCGGGTAGCACAATACAAGAATCTCCATGGACTACTATAGGAGCTAACATAACAGCTTCTTATGATGGTACAGGAGGAGGAGTACCAAAATATGCTCTTTCAGTAAGTCAATCAGTTTGGCATTATACAGATAATGTAGGAGTACCTACTTCTAAAGCATGGAAAACAGATTTAGAAGGGTCAGTTTTTAATAGATATGACCACAATACAGACACAGCAGAAATTTTAAGATTTATGGCAGGGTTACTTAGTGCTTCGGCCCCTGACGCTACCCCAAATGAAAGAGTTTGGAATAGTACTAATATTGATTTTAGTGTTGGTGGTACTACTTCAAAATCAAGTTATATGACTGGTGTTTTAGGAGGAAGTATTACTTACAGAAATGCTAGATTATCACAAGAATGGACATCATCTCTTTCTATTAATATGACTTTAACCCAGTCTTATAGAGATGTACAAGAATATTTAATTGGAAAAGGATTTTTATTAAGTAGTGAAACCGGTTCTGGGGATGTTCATGATGTAGGTACTCATCCTTTTGGGATTTCAACTTATGGTTCTAACATCCCAAGTACTATTTATAACAATTTTAGTAGTTTTACATTTAATGCAGATTCAGTAGCTGGGGGAAGTACAATATTTAGTTCTTCAATTGGTGCTCAAGCATTTGGTATGGGGGAATTAATTAATTCTACAACAGTAACTCCTTATAGTGCTAGTGTATTTTTAACCCAATCATTTAGTGATAATTCTTCAGATACAACACCAGATCAAACAAGTACTTTTACTACTAATTCTTTATCAACTTATATAATTAACGTTGAAGATTTAAATGGAGATGGTAATGGTCTATATTTAGGGATTATTCCATCAACTCAAACTGATCCTACTTACCAAGATGGTAAATTTTTAAATTCACCAGCAGGTTATACAGGTAGAAAATGGAGTAATACTGATGGGGATGCTACAACAGGTGCTACAACTTCATCAATTGGGTATTATAGATTCCATGGAATTAATTATGGTCTAAAAACAGGATCACAATCATCATTTAGTTATCAAACCCCTGGGGATACTACAAGTGGCTTTTATATGCCTTCATTAGGTACTTTAGGAGTAGTTAATATTACTCAAAATGATCCTACAATAACAATTAGTAAAACTTTACAAAGAACTTCATTCTCAGCAGCTTCTAGATCATTAAGTGGTGCTCCTTATATATCAGCATCTGCTTATACATTTGATTATGATACTTCAGTATCTAAAAGTTTTGATCCTTGTTATGGATATTCAACCACTCCTATAGCAACGTCTAATCCAACAGACCAGTGGGAGACAATAGGTAGCACAACAATAACTCCTACTTCAGTTACAGTAAATAGTAACGGTGTACAAACGAGTAATGCTAGTGCAGGTGTGTTCCCATTTGGTTCAAATCCTGCAGGTAGAAGATCAACAAATGATATTCCAGCTATAAGAGATATAGCGTTTTTAAGTTCATCATTTAGTTTTGCTTTAGATGCAAATTATAATAATGTAACCTTATTATCATCATCACAACATAATATTAATTATGATGTAACATTTAGAACTACTGGTCGAAATTGGAAAAATTCTTCAACAACTGATACTACTTCAGCCACAGAATTTTATGATGCTATTTTATTTGGTCAAGAACCTAATAGTGGTAGTATGGCTATTTATGGTAGAGCTCAAGGATATGATGCTGGTTCTTTAACTGCATTTAGTGAAGGATTTAGTGGTGAAACATATAGAATTAAAATTACAGATAATTTCCTTTCAGGATCTTATGCTGATGGAGACAAATTTATAACTAGTTCATATGATATAGGTTTATTATCAACATTAGATCTTCAAGTAAAACCTGGTTATTTAGTAACACCAGGAGGAACTTATGGTTATTGGATGCCAGCTGTAGCAGGAGCAAATACTTACCAATATTATGCTAGAGCATTTAAAAGAAATTTAGGTACAGGAGCTAGTAATATGACAGCTAGTTTTGGTACTACCTTAAATGCTTGGGAATCAACTTCTGATGGTGTATCCGCCGCAATTATATTTAAAAGTTCGAATATAGATGCGTATGCAACGCCTAGAATTTATGACCCAACGCAAACCACTAGTAACGTAATTGATTCAAATATAACGAATGATAATTTTAAAAACCCATTTAGTGATAATATTGCTTTATATGGTAATAGTGGTGGATCTGTAAATGGAAATAATTATAACATGCCTCTTAGGGGAATTGATGGTATGGTTTTAGATGGAACAGATCAAGACTTTATAGTTATAATCAGATATAAAGGTGACCCAACCCCAGTAGAAGATATAACAATAACGATTGCATAAAGAATAAAAATAAAGAATGGGACTAGATAAAACTAAAAAATCGAATAGATTACTCGCGAGTAGAAGATATACTATGGAGCAGAGTACTGATGCTCAAGAAGCTTTTACAAGGGTTCTTGATCTCAATGCTACTGAAATTTATACTCAAGAGGCAGCTATTCCATCTTCAAGTTTAGAATATTCTGGCAGTTCACAAGACCAACAATTTGTAACTTCTGGAAGTGAAAATATATTAAAATATTTCCATGAATTTACATTAACTCCTTCTAATGTTGTTAATGGTAGCAAAACAGAAGTATTTTTCTTTATATCAAAATCAGGTCATGATCCCAATATTGCGGTAACTCCTCAAATTATACAAGATGGTCAACAAGGAAGTTTTATTTCTCCAAAATATTCTGTCCCTGCTTTATCTAATGCAGATGCTGAAGATGCAACTCCAGGTTATAATGTTGTAATTAAAGTAAATGGTACTAAACAAAACCCATCATTTTACCAATTTGATTACAAAACGGGGGTAATTCAATTCGTTGATCAATCAGATGCACCCACTACAGGAGATACTGTAAAAGCTTCTATTTATCAATATGTTGGTAAAACATTAGACCAACAATTATCAAGTTCAGGTACAGGTGAAGGATTTCCTTTTACAGGTTCAGCAGATATTACAGGAAGTTTACAAGTAACTGGTAGCACAACAATTGATCTATCAGGAGCTGGTAGTGAATTTAGATTAGATCCACTTCCAGTACAAGATTTCCCGTTCATGGTAACTTATGCTACAGGATCAGGAAAAATAGGATATGTAGAAATATCTTCTGGTACTAGTGGTATAGCAGGTTCGAATGGTACTTCAGGTATATCAGGTACTTCAGGTACAAGTGGTTCATCAGGATCTAGTGGTTCATCTGGTTCTTCAGGAGCTGATGGTACTTCAGGTGATTCAGGAACAAGTGGCTCATCAGGCTCATCAGGTGTTGATGGTACAAGTGGTGATGCAGGAACTTCAGGAGAAAGTAATACATCAGGTTCTAGTGGTTCATCTGGAATAAATGGTTCAAGTGGTGAAGCAAGTACTTCAGGTGAGAGTACAACATCTGGTACTTCGGGTTCAAGCGGTTCAACAGGTTCAAGCGGTAATGCAGGACAATCAGGTTTAAGTAATACAAGTGGTTCATCTGGTTCTTCAGGAGTTGATGGTACTTCAGGTGAAGCAGGAACTTCAGGTTCAAGTGGTTCATCAGGTTCTTCAGGTTCTTCAGGTTCATCAGGATCTTCAGGAAACGCAGGTCAATCCGGTTTAAGTCAAACTAGTGGTACAGCAGGTTCATCAGGTATAGATGGTACAAGTGGTACAGCTGCAGAATCTGGTACAAGTGGATCAACAGGAACAAATGGTTCAAGTGGTGAAGATGGTTCTTCAGGAGTTTCAGGACAAAGTGGTTTAAGTCAAACTAGTGGTACAGCTGGTACAAGTGGTTCAACAGGATCATCAGGTTCAAGTGGTGAAGCAGGTACTAATGGTGAATCAAATATAAGTGGTACTTCAGGTTCATCAGGATCTAATGGTACTTCAGGTGATGCTGCTACATCAGGTTCTAGTGGTTCTTCAGGTTCAACAGGTTCAAGTGGTAATGCAGGACAATCAGGTTTAAGTAATACAAGTGGTTCATCAGGTACATCAGGTATTGACGGTACTTCAGGTGAAGCTGGCACTTCAGGTTCAAGTGGAACAAGTGGTGAAGCAGGTACATCAGGTGAGTCTACTACATCAGGTTCTAGTGGTTCATCAGGTTCTAACGGAACTTCAGGTGTTGCTAGTACTTCAGGTGAATCCACAACTTCAGGTTCAAGTGGATCTTCAGGAACAAATGGTTCAAGCGGTCAAGATGGCTCTTCAGGTAATGCAGGTCAATCAGGATTAAGCCAAACCAGTGGTTCAGCAGGTACAAGTGGTTCAAATGGTTCAAGTGGAGATGCAGGTACTAGCGGTGAAGCAGGTACTAGTGGTGAATCAAATACAAGTGGTTCTTCAGGTACTTCTGGTG